>OAWK01000010.1_pt1 | contig 278975 bp, 245 predicted proteins | sample 1476691 | NCBI WGS metagenome assembly OAWK01 (sample SAMEA2580186, study PRJEB22360) | human gut metagenome | biome: human gut; feature: human-associated habitat; material: faeces | place: Denmark | collected 2008/2010 | reverse complement strand
GGCACCTGGGCGCCCGGCGGCCGCCGACACCGTGGCCATGACCGCCGCCTTGGCCGCCATCATGGAACGGGCCATAGTCCGAACGACCCATTGCGTCGCTCGCATCGAGGAACCGGCGCCGGGACGGACTGTTCGCCGTGCTCGGCCGCCTCTGGCTAGAACAGGGCCCGTGCGTTTCCGGAGTGCGCTTTGAGTCAGGATGGAACGGCCTCCACGCATGTTGCCACGACGAGCTACGCGGACTTTGCCGGGCCGCCGGCTCTTGCCTCGCGGCGATATGACTCGGGAGGCAACGGAAGCGGGAGAACGGCCGATGGCTTCGCCATCAGCCTTATCGGTGTCGTCGCTTGAGATTTGCGCATGCAGCAAAGCGGAGGTCTCCTCCGTTGCTCTCGCCAGATGGCGCAGCGCTATCCGGCTTGGCCCATCGGACCGGCTTGGTCTGGCCAACGCCGGCTTGGACGGCTGCCCGTCGATCTTCGGGGCAGGAGCGGCATTGCCGGAGAACGGCGGGACGTCCTCGCCCTTAAGCCCGATGGGTCGGCCGGCCCGCAGCTTTCGGGGCGCTGGGCCGGAGGGCTGCGCGGTTTGGCTTGCCTGTCCGATGGGCTGGGGCTTGTTCATGGATGCTGGTCCTCGAATTTGGTGGTGTACAGCTGGTAGAGCAGGCTGCCGGTGTCGAGTCGTCCGTCGAAGGGAATGAACGCGGTGCCGGACTTGGCCATGCCCTGTCCGGGCTGGACACCGGTGAAGAAGCCACGCTGCTCGTCCGAAAGTTTCAGCAGATCGCACAGGGCGTCGGCATCGGTGGGATTCTGGTTCATCAACAGCAGAAAGTCGCTGTTGGCGAGCATGAGCCGGGCGGCCGGATTGGCCAACAGTTCCTCGATGTTCTGGGTGATGCCGGTGGGCGACAATCCCCATTTGCGCGCCCTCTTGTAGATGCGCAGGAATGTCTCTGCCGCATATGGGTTGGAGAACAGCAGGTGGAACTCATCGACCCACAGCCATGTGCGCCGTCCCCGGGCGCGGTTGCGCACGACGCGGTTCCACACCTGATCGAGCACGACCATCAGACCGAAGGTCTTCAATTCCGCGCCCAGACCCGACACATCGTAGACCAGCAGCCGGTTCGAGGTGTCCACGTTCGTGGGATGCGCGAAGGCATCCAGGCTGCCGGTGGCGTAGATCTCCAACGCGCGTGCCGCATCCACGGCCTCCGGTTCTTCCAGCCTGTTCAAGCGTTCCGTCAGATCGACCAGGGTCGGTGCGGGCCGGTCGGGCTTCTCATGGTGCTCGCGGTAGAGTTGCGTGACCGCGCGGTCGATCAGGCTGCGCTGGGCCTTGTCGATGCCGTCCGCGCCGACGATCAGAGCCTCGACCATGTTCAGCACGCTCGCGCTTTTGCCCCGGATGGGATCGCCCTCGGAATCGTCCGCGTACTCGATGTCGAGCGCGTTGATGTGATTGGAGGAGCGTTCGCCGATCTCGATGCGCTGGCCGCCGAGCCTGTCGCACAGGGGCGTGAACTCATGCTCGGGGTCGATGACGATCAGATCGTCTTGCTCGCGCAGCAGGAACGTCTGCGTGATCTCGTTCTTGGCGGCCTGGCTCTTGCCGCTTCCCGTGGTGCCCAGGATGAACCCGTTGCCGTTCATGCCCAGGGTGCGGTCGATGACCAGCGGGTTGCCGCTCCTGGCGTTGACGCCGTGGAACACGCCGCCCGGCTGGCACAGCTCCTGACTGGTGAAAGGAACGAGTATCGAGGCGCTGGACGTGGTCAGGGTCCGTCTCATCGGCGGCAGGGGATTGCCCAGGGGCAGCGCCGCGTTCAATCCCTCGACCTGCATGTAGGTCAGGGATTCGGCCACGCATGACTGGCCGTCCACCGTGGTCTCCACCTCACGCACGACCTGCGCCAACCGTTCGGGAGTGTCGGCGGCTACGTCGATGACCATGAGCGTGTCCATGAGCCGGTCGCCGTTATGCTCTAGGTCACGGCGCAATTCGCTGGCCTGCCCCATGCTTTCCTCCAGATCGTGCGGCAGCAGGTCCTCGGGCAGATGCTGGCGGCGGTTCCTGCGTCTCTCGTCGATGGCCTGCATGTCCATCTCCGCGATCTTGCGGTTCACCAGCCGCAACCCCTCGGCCTTCGCATGGGGCCGCAGATGCACGCTCACGATGATGTCGGCCTTGATGTCCGTCAGGGAGGCGACCAGCTGGTCGGAAAGCCACTCGGGGAAATCGCGCACCATCAGGCATTGATGCCACACCTCGCGCGTGCCCGAGCACAGCTTGACCCGACGCCGGTCGCCCGTGTCGATGGCATACGGGGCCACGCAGTCCTTCGTGCACAGGCCGCGCGACCGGGAGAACGCATCCTCGTCGAATGTGAAACGCACGCCGGGGCGCAGCACCCGATGCAGCACCTTGAGCCGTTCCGCGCGGTTGAGTTTGGAGCCTCGGCAGCCGCCCACGGAACGCAATTGCGCGATGGCCCGCAAGGCCGCCCGGTTGAGCGTGGCCACGGCCCGCTGGCCGTCCTGCTCCGCAAGGGTCAGCGTCAGATACTTGTCGCACACGGTGCCGCTCGACTGGCCCGACAGCTTGCGGCGCACATGACGGTCGAAATCCTCTCGCAACGCATCCAGACCATCGCCCTTGACGCCCATCGCCAGCCCTTGGCCTGCCGATTCCGGGTCCAATGTCCGGGTCATCACCGTGACCTGGATGCCCATGCCCTCGCCCACCGAGTTGAGGAACCGTCCCCAACGCTCCACCACATCCATCTGCACGTCCTGCGAGGCGATCTGATAGCTGATGTCGCTGATGCGCAGCGTCACGCTCCAACGGTCCTGCCCCAGATAGGCGACGCCGCCGGGCAGCATCGAATCATAGGCGACCAACTCCCTGCTCGACCGCGCGACCTTGGCGGACTCGCCGCCTTTCCTTTTCATACGCCTGCCATACTCGCGTTCCTTGCTCTCAACGGCCACGCCCGCTCCTTCCCGCGCCCCTGCGGAGGGCGCGTTCCCTCAACGACGGTTTCGTCGGCCACCTGGCCGGCTCCAGATTCTCCAGTGTGTGGATGTTCCTGCCGAAGCGCTGGCGGATCATGTAACCCAGATAGCGTTCCGGCTTCAGGCCCTTGGGACGCCACCAGCCCCACAACGCCGGCGGCAGACACACCACGAACAACAAGTACGAGCCCAGATCGGGCTGCTCCAGCAGCAGGAAGAACACGGCGACCTCGCCGCCTCCCAGAACAAGCATGAGCGCCGAGGCGACCAACTGCCGCCATCCCATGCCCCACATGACCTTCGCCTCCACGCTGGCGATCTCCGCATACACGCGCATCTGCAACGCCATCAAGCTCCTCCTTGAATCCCTATCGCGCTCACTCGCCGCCCGCGATCGCGCGGCTGACACGTTGGGAGACCGCGATCACGAAAAACAACAGAATGCCCGCCATCAGCAGATTGCCGAAATTGCCCGTCACCCACGACACCATCCCCGACCCATCGCCCTCGGGCAGACGCACCGCGTCGATCACGATGCGCTGATAGAACACCAGGCACACGAACACGCACACCGCGTTGAGCGACGTGCGCGCATAGGCCTTGAAATAGCCCACACCCACCGGCCTGGTGTCCTCATGCACCAGCAAGGCGAACGGCAACGACTGGAACGCGGTCAGGGCATACAATTCGATGAACCTGATGTACAGCACCACGGTGAACACCACCGCCGCGAGCTGCGAGACCAGCCACGGAATCGCCAACAGAAAGAACAGCGCCGCCTGCCCCATCATGCCGGCGTCCTTGACCTGTTCCCGCATCAGATCGCCCAACTGGCCGCCGGCGCCGGCCGTATCGAACGACAATTGCGAGGAAGCACCCTGCATGAGGAATTGGGTGGCCGAATCGAACACACGCAGGAACAATCCCGCATTCTGAACCGCCAGAAATACCAGCGCGACCTTGAACAACGTGCCCGCCACAATCTTCACGCCCAACTCGCGGTCGGACTCGATGCGCGTGGAATTACGCGCCAACTCCAAGGTGAACACCACCGCCAGAACCACCGAGGTCAACGGCTTGACCGCCACGTCATGCACGTTCACGGCCAACTGGTAAAGCGCCGGATTCCACGTCTCCGGCCCCTGCGACAGCATGCCAGTGGCTATCGAACCGGCACCGCCGCCCCCGATCATGTTGAGCATCGCAACGATGAAAGCCTCCATGCCGGGATCCCCGATGCCTCAAACCGGCTCAGCCCAACGCCACGGCGCTGAAGATCTGCGCCGCCGCGATGATCATGCCGCCGCCCACGATCTGCCACAGGCCCGACTGCGTCTGCGGCCCGTTATGATCCTTCAAACCGCCACCGAATGTCACCGCGCCCCACACCAGCCACAGGCCGCCGCCGATCGTCGCGAACTTCACGAACAACTCCAGCACCTGGTTCATCAAATCCACAGCCGCACTCCTCCGCACAGGAACGGCACGGCCCACCGCCATGCCCACGCATACGGCCATCCTCGTGCAGTCCCGTGGAATCAGCGGTGGACAAATTCACACAGCATTCGTTCAGCATACTTACAGAAATAGGTAAATCAAGACGCTATAGTATTCGCCAAAAGATGCCCGGGAAAGGGAAAAGAATGCAAAATAACGACCAGCAGCAGAATGATCTTTGGATTAAGCAATCTCTCGGCGCTGCTTCAAACTGGGAAGAACTAGACGAAGCCGATCGAGTCTCCCTTCGGAAAGCAGCAGCATGGTACGCAATCATCGCCATCGGATTAGCTATTGGTGTGGGGATTCTCTCATTCACCATTCTGCAAGACGGCGCAAAGGCTACACTCGTGACTTCGTCGCTCGCCATCATTGGCGCGGTCTTTCCTGCGATAGAAAAAGTCGTGTCGGGATCGATGGAATACTTTGAATCAACAAACGAGAAACTTCATGTTGCAAAACTTAAATTGATGCGCAGTTATTTCAACCTATATGCATTGATTCTGGTCGGTGCTGCGCTTCTCGATTTCATTGCCGCAGCATTCCTCGGCCTGTGGCAATAACGTTTGGAGATGACGTGAAATGGCAGATGACATTTGCCGAATTTGCGGTAAAGAAGGGCCGCTGAGCTTTGAACACATCCCTCCTCAATTGTGGGTAATGATCACACGGTGAAGCTCTATTCAGGCGTTGACGCCGTGAAGAGCAGCTTGACCGGGCAGGATGACATGGAAGGCCTGAAGTATCGGCAATTGCAAAGAGGTCAAGGATTCAAGACGATTTGCAGCTCATGCAATAGTTATCTTGGTCAAAACTACGTCAAGCCATTCAGTGAGTTCTATCGTGCAACTGGACAGCAAATCCTTGTCTCTGACTTTCAGGAAGGGGATAAATCCATTCATTTCAAGACAGATAGGCTCATGCCTCTTGCATTTGTGAAGCAGGTGATGTCGAACTTCTGTGTATCAGCTGGTGATATGCATGACTGTAAGGACTATCTCTTGGATAGGGAGAGCACTGTTTTCCCCCAGCGATACAGACTCCATATGTTTATAGTCGATAACCTGCGTGAACAAAAGCTGTTCACCGGATGGATGGTTCCCATATTTGCGGATTACACGGCTGCAAAATGGCATGTATCAGGATACCGCCATTCGCTTTCACTTTGTTTGATCTCAGTTCTAGTAATAAGGTGCCTGAATGGCCAGGCAACATAACCGATTTAGCTAGAGTGCCGTGGGGAGAGAAACCTGGCATCGAGTTTCACTTGCCAGTGCTTAAAGCAGCGAATCATAGTCTGCTGTCATGGGGGAACGTTGGCTAAAGCCGATGGGGAACAGACGAAATAGGCCCGCAGGACTACGCCTGCGGGCCTAGTATGCACTGCCCCGTTTTGCCGGGACAGTTGCATGGTATCACCGTCTAACTGCCAACTGGAATACGAAAGTTGGCTCTAAGCAGCAGATGGGTAGTTGTTATTAGTTCATGGGCGGCTCCTTGGGATTGATAGTGGTGACGAGTTGGGCGAAGTCCGGCTCGGGGCCATCTCCATCGGGACTGCCATCACGGCCGGCGCCATCATCATTCGCGTCGTTCTCGTGCCCGGTGTGGCGGCCGTTGGCGCGGGTGAGGCGGATCGCGGCGGTTGCACCGGTGCCGAGGAGTGCGAGGACGAGGATGACGGCGATGAGGCCGGCGATGTTGGTACCGGTGGTCGCCAGGTTGTCCTTGGGCTGGTAGCCGTTCCAGTCGTCGGTGTTGCTGGTCACGGTGGTGTCCGCGCACAGGGTTCGCCCGTCGATCTCCACCGCGTCCTCGGGCAGCTTCTCCTCGTCCTTGCCGTCGAAGGGGTCGGGGTCGGAGACGATGCATTGGACGAGCGGCGTGCCGGTGACGATGGCGCGGTCGGTGTGATGCTCGTTCACATCACTGAGGGTGGCCTTGACCTCCACGCTGTCGCCAGGCTTGAGGATCAGCGTCTGCCAGTCGTCGGGATACTCGAACTCGCCGATTTGGCCGTCGCCGGCGACGAGCTGGTCGGTAAGGTTCAGCTCGCTTGCCTTGAACCAGGGGCCTTCGCCGGTGTCGGGGTCGGTGGGCGATGCGTTGGTGATAGTGAACACGATGCGAGTGTCTCTCCCGTTCATGTTCAGCGCCTCGTCAACGGTGTCACGGTCGCCGTCGGGCCAGCCGGATTGCTCGTCCCATTTCTCGATGGTGAGCCGGGGCGTCATGTCGGGCGTGTGCGTGGTGACGGTGTTCGAGGGCCGTTCGACCCCGTTGATGGTCTCGGTGAACTGGTTGGCCACGGGACCGCCCACGGCGATGCGCTGGCATTGGATGAACGCGGTCCACGCCTGCTCATGCTCGGTGTCGGCCGACACGAGTCCAAGCATCAGCTCCGTGGCGCGCACGGTGACCACGCCGCGCTCGTCGGTGGCGAGCTCGAAGAGTTCTCCGCCGAAACGGCTGGCGTCGAAGTCGGAGCCGGCGATGCGTTCGCCCCGCTCGGCCAGGGTCTCGCCGTCCTTGATGAGGTCGCGGGCGGCGTAGACGGCCCATTGGCCGGTGAACTTGTCGTACCGGGTGTCGAGCGGGTCGCTGATGGACCAGTCGGAGACCTGCGGGTAGGCGCGGTCGGGCGGCAGCGTGGAGCTGTCGAGCCGGTAGAGGAACAGGCTGTTGAGATAGATGCTCTTGCCATCCACGCTCTGCCCGTCCACCTTGACCACGACATCCTTGGCCGGGTTGATCGGCTTCAAGGGGTTGGAAACCTGGTTGGTGTCCTTGCGCACGTCGTTGACCAGCTGGGTGGCCGTGTTCGTGACCACGTAATCGTCGGTGACCTTGATGACGGTCATCGGCAGCGTGACCTCATACGAGGTGCCCAGAAGCGACTGGTCGATGGCCGGGTCCTTCAACGGGTCGTGGTCCTTGTCGCCAAGTGCGGCGTAGATCTTGAGATCGGCTGGCTGGGGGTCGCCCTTGATGGTCTCTCCCGTCGCCGGAACCTCGGTGTCAACGGTTTTGGCGAACACGTATGCCACGCCGTCGATGGCCTGGATGTTGAACCGGTCGGTCACATCCCTGCCGTTGGCCTTGTCGGTCACGGTGATGTGGCTCTCGTCGAGTTCGAGGTATTCGTCGTCCCAGTCATCGACCATGCCCAGCCGCCACACCTTGTAGGCATGGTTCGTCTGCTTGGCATCGAGGTCGATCCGATAGTAGATGCGGTCTCCAAGCAACGCGGTCTTGCCGTCGATCGAAATGGACGGGTCGGCCTGGGTGTCCTCCTTGCCCGGCTGGAAGTCGGGCGGATCGTTCCACACCTTGTTGCTTGGTGTGACCGAGTTGTTCAAGGTCAACGCCCACTGGTTGTCAACCACGGTGTCAGCCGGAGCGTCCTCGGCCACGACGCCCTCGAATCTGATGATGATTCTGGGATTCGTGCCCGCCAGCCAGTTCGCCCGCACATAGTCGTCGGCGAACACGAGGCGCGCGGCATGGTTCGCGTCGTTCCACTCGCTGCGGTACTGGCTCTTGGGGATGAACTTGCCGGTGGTCAGGTCGGTGACCTCCAGGGTCTGCTTGTCCGGCTGGAAGTGCTCGTCATACGTGTCGGTGACCGCCACCTCGACAATGGTGTAGGTAAGACTGTCGGGCAAATGCGGCTGGGTCTCCAGACGGTATTCGAGACGCTGGCCGGGGAAGACGATCTTGCCGTCCACGCTGTCCTGGCCGCCGCCTTGGGAGGATTCCCCGACCACATCTTTGACCACGGGCGGCACGTAACCGCAGACCTTCGGCTCGTTGGTCTCGACCGTGTGGGTGTTGATGGTCTGCGAGCCGGCGTTGGTCAGCTCCGCGCCGTTCTTGCCGGCGGTGCAGAACGTGATCTCGTCGTCCGCTTCGATGCCGAAGTCATCGCGCACCTGGCCCGCCCCGGCCCCGTTGGCGTAGTTCGCGCGGCCGGGCACGAGCATCGTGATCTGCCTGGCCTTCGCCAAGCCCTTCAACCCGGTCAGGTAGGAGGCCTTGGCCGTGGCGGTGACCACGGTGCCATCGATCGTGATGTCCCACTGGTCGGTGATGTCACGGCCACGGTTGGCGATGTCGCTCACGCTGCTGGCACGATCGGTGCCCGCGTCCGCCTCGTACACACGGACCTTCACCGCTTCATCGGCGTCGAACAGGTAATCGGCTGCCGTCCAATCATCGACCAAGGTGAGCGTCTGCGGAGCCTGGATCAGGTTCGCCGGCACGGTGCCGTTGACCACGGAGGCCACGCGGTCTCCATCGAGGAACACCTTGCCGTCGCCGCCGGTCTGGTTGGTGCGGTCGGGGTCGATCACGGCCTGCCACTTGCCATCGGCATCAAGCATGATCCAGCTTTTGTCGGGATTGGGCCGCCAGGTGTCGAACTCGCGTTCTCCCGCATCGGCCTCGGGCAGCTGGTTCCACTTGCCCCACGCATGGTCGCTGATGTTCTGGTAATCGGATGGCAGGCTGACGGTCACATCGAAGCCGAACACATACTCATGGTCGAACGGCATCATGCCCTTGTCGGGCGAACGAACCGCGCTGACCGTGTTCGATGCGCGGTCCCAACCGATCTCGAACTCATCGGAGACATCGCGATTGCTGTCGGTGGCGTCCACGAGCGTGAAGCCGTCCACCGTGTAATCGACGCCGTTGGGTTCGATCACGTCCCTGAAACTCAGCTCGTAACCGCCCCGGCCGGTCCCATACGTGATGGTGGTGCGGTTGGTCATCCGGTCAGCGCTGACGCCTTCCTCGATGCTTTTGACCGGATCGGCCGGCGGCACGGCGCTGACCTTCCAGGTCTCCGCCGGATCCCGGTCAGTGGTGTCCACGGCCGCCTGCATGCTTCCCTGCCTGGGCACTTGGATGTCGATCCAATACGTGCCCTCGGCCCAGGAATCCATGCCGAAATCACCCGGCGAGGCCAGGTTGTCGATCACGGTGTCGCCGCTGTTGGCGAAGCTGATCGGCTTGCTCACGCTGCCCGTCGGCGTGTAGGGGCCGCCATCGTAATGCACGATAGCGGTGCCGCGCAGGGTCTCCTTGATCGACGATCCGCCGTTGTCCGCGTGGATGGTGTCGCCGACCGGCGTGGTCGAGCCGACCTGCATGTCGGTCTGCTGGCGGTGCGAGGTGGTGACGGTCAACGGATAATCGACGGGCGGCTGGTTCTTGGCCAGCACGACCACACGGAACGAGGCATCGGGATTGGCGTTGATGGAATCCTGCACCAGGCTATCCACCGAACGCACGCCAAGCCGATCGGTCCACGTGGTGCCGGTCGTGTACGACTGGCCTTGGTACTGGTAGGTGCCGCGCCCTTCGGCGGCCCATTGGGACTCCCAACGCTGACGCGCGTTCGAACTGACATAGGAACCGCTGAACACGCCGTTGCCGAGGCGCGCGTAGCCGACAGCGACCATCCGGCATTCCGCGTCACCCTCCCCGGTGTATGAGGCCTTGCACTCCGAGATCGCGTCGGCAAGGATGGCATTCATATCCACGAACTGATTCGACCCATCCTCCAAATCGGAAGACAGGGTGGTGCCCGAATCACGTATCGCCTGCTTCATGCCCTCCAGAGTGGCGGGCCAGGAATCCTTGTAGATCCAATGCACGTCGGCGGTCTGCGATGGAACCTGCCCGCCGGAACCGCCACCGCCCTCGCCGGAACCGCCGCCACCGCCCTCGGCGAACGCTGCTGGCGCCAGATATCCCAAGGCCAACGCCCCTGCGGTCAGGGCAGCCATCAGCATCGTGCGCCTGCTCTTCTTCCCACCTGACATACGTATCCGTCCTTTCAGTCGGAAGCGCCCCATGATGCGCTCCCTCCCGTTTCACACGGATACGGAAAATGCGGGCGACCATTCACGGCCGCCCGCATCCTTCCTTGTCCCTGGAAGAAGAACGCACCGGCGGGCCTTCCGCCGGGACGCCTTTCCCAGCTTCCCCCTGCCAGCCGTAGCCAGCGGCGGACAACTGCAATCGCATGAAACGGTTTAATGGGACTATCTGCCTTTCTTTTCTGATATGTGTGCCTTTTGATACGCTATTGGCTTAGTTACCGGCTGGAGGTTCGGGCTGAACCAGTAAATGAAGAGGGATGAATGGCGGGAATTGCATTTTTTGATATCGACGGAACGCTCACATACGGCATTAGCTCTGGCGCATTTATTGCGGACCGGTTGGGTACCGGCGACAGGATGCGAGATGCAGAGGATCGATACGCACGCGGTGAGATCGGAAATGACACGGTATGCGATATTGATGCTCGTGGATACACTGGCCATCGGGTAAGTGAAATTCACGGATGGTTGAACGATCTCCCGCTTGTGCAAGGAATCGCACAGTCCGTTGCGGAATGCAAGTCGAGGGGAATCAAGCCAGTCCTCGCATCCTGCGCTTGGACAGTCGTTTCCGAGAGCCTTGCGCAGAGATTTGGATTTGAAGCATGGTGCGGTCCAGAACTTGCTGTCAAGGATGGCGTGTTTATTGGTAAAACAGCGGCATATGCCGATGAACAAACCAAAGTAACATTCATGAGGCAGCAATGTGAATGCTTGGGAGTTGAAGCTTCGAATTGCATCGCTATTGGTGACAGTCGTTCTGACCTACCGCTGTTCAAAGCCGTCGGTGTCTCGCTTGCCTTCAACGCGGACAAGCAGACACGTGCTGCTGCGACTTTTGCTTTCGAAGGAGCGGATCTATCCACTGCGCTAGCCCGTCTCTTTGAACATTTGCCAGTTGAAAGCTGACTTCAGACTGACAGGCTGCACACTGAGGACAAGATTGGGAACGAGCCTCCCAAAAAGCTTTTCGAGGTCGTATCATTCGTGAGCTTCATGCGTGAACACCTGCGCGGTGGTGCGGTTCACGCCGACTACACGTTGCGTCATGTGGCACATTGCGAAAGCCTGCCCACATTCATCGAGGATGGATGGTGGTGCTGGCTCTTATCAAGAGCAAAGCCGAAAACATAATAAGGAATAGACTGCATCTGTATGTCAGATTGTTTGCTTGTATGAATGCGGGACTTGCAGCCGCACATATCACAGTGGGTGGCTTACGCACTGGCTCCATGCGGATGATGTGTGGAACACTGCCTCAATCCGCGAGAGCCACGCGCATGACCAGTTCACCGTCGTGTTCGCTAATGATGGTGAAGCCAAGCGACTCGTAGAGATGGAGGGCGTTGGCGTTGGTGCGCTGGACCGAGAGGCTGGCTGCGGCGTGACCATCGGTTCGCAGTCGGTCCAGTAACGCCGTCATCAGGCGGTGCCCTATGCCTCGGTTCCGCCAGTCGGGAAGCAAGGATATGGAGACTTCCGGCGTTGCCGTGTCGATGGTACCGTAGCCTGCGGAGTTGTTCGGGAAGATTCTGGCCCATGCGGCACCCACGATTTGCGGACCGTTCGGTAGTCCGGCGCGAGCAACCATGCAGGCATCGTCGGGCCGTCCGAATCCCTCGATATATCGCCGCAATTCCGGCAGCTCGACAACGCTCCTGTCCGGTGCCGGGGTTCCCGGCGATACATGAATCGCCTGATACAGGAACTCGACGAGCAACGGATATTCCTCCGGTCGCATCGCCGTGATTGCGATGGCCGAAGGAACATGAGCCATGTTCGCCTCCATGTGAAGTTTTTTGCCATGTGCTCGCGGCATAATCGGTCGTGTCATACTGGTGTCCTCTTGCTCGGTCATTGCCATCGATACAGCTTCATACGAAAAGGAATGCGTCTTGCCGATATCCAAGTCTTACGAAGGAACGTAAACTCATAGATAGCGTCATGACGCGCATCGCCATCGAATCGATGTGACGGCATTCAGAAACCATTCGTCATGGCTGACTGCGACCAATGCGCCCGCATAGGAGGATAGCGTATTAGCAAGTGCCTGTTTGGAGTGCAGGTCGAGGTGGTTGGTCGGCTCATCCATGATGATGAGCTGTGGCTGTTCAATCATGCCGAGGCACAACAGAAGTTTGCGTAGTTCGCCTGGCGAGGGATTGCCGCCGGCGAGCAGTCTGTCGGGGTCGGCGTTAAGTTGGGCGTAGGCGCTGAGCACAATGGCGCGTTGCTCGTCCGTCAAAGCATGCAAGCGGTTCATTGCGTTGGCGGTATCCATGTCGCTGGAATTTTGGGGAATATAGAGATATGGCATTCTCTCCGAATGCCGCTGCGCTTCATCACGCTCCAGCGCTTCGATCAATCGTCGTATCAATGCGGTTTTACCGCTGCCATTTGGACCGCTGATGCCGATGCGGTCGCGCGGGCCGATGCTCAGCATATCGGGTTGGTCCGCGATGGCGTGGTCGTTGGGGATGCGCGTCAATTCCCTGCGTGAGCTCGGCATGACGTTCATCCAGATGGTGCCGTCGTAGCGTTTGGCCGCTTCGCTGAGGTGAGCAAGTCTGTCGGTGGCGGCGGCGATACGCCCGTCGAATTGCGCGCTTGTCTGTGCGACAGTGGTGCCGATAGCCGGTTTCAGATTTTTCAGGGCTTTGCGAGCGTCGATGTCCTTGATATCGATGCGCATTCCCTGATTCTTCCGCATATCCAGTTCGCGCGCACGCTGCGCCCGCTCCCGCTTGATGCGCTGCATGCGTTGCAGCTCCTTTCGAGTGGACTGTATGGCGGCCGTATCGGCACGTTGATTGTCGCGCATCTGCTGCGCGGCCTGGGTATATCCACCCTGATAGGTGTTCGCCGCCGTGATGTTACGCCCACGCGCATGTCGGCGCTCCAGCATCACGCAGCGCGAACACGTCGCGTCGATCAGTTCGACATCATGGGAGATCACGATGCCTATGCCATCGAACCGACGCATCGCCTGCGTGATGGCTTGGCGCGTCCTGCCGTCCACATGATTGGTTGGCTCGTCCAACACCAGCACGTCGGGATCGCCGGCCAGCGCACAAGCGATTTGCAGCCGCTTGGCTTCGCCTCCAGAGAGAGTCTCGTATCGGTATGCCCAATCGTCGCCGATGTTCAGCGCGTCGCGGATGGCGATGGTCTCGCCCGTCCAATCCGCCGCGAAATCATCCAGATTCGTAGGCGTTTCATCAGTACGTTGCGGACAGTAGGCGACTGCCATCTTGCACGGGTTCGGCGAGACTGTCCCCGAATCGGGGGAAAGCATGCCGCAGGCGAGTTTGGCCAGTGTGGTCTTGCCAATGCCATTGTCTCCCAGCACTGCGGCCCAGCCGGCCGCGAATGTCGCGGACAGATGTTCGAACAATGGTTCCGGCGCGCCCGGATAGCAGTAGGAAATATCGGTTAGTGTCAATATCTGACTCATGGAAGCCTCTTTCGATAAGGCGCATTAATCAAACTGTGACTATCGAAAAGTGGCGGACTGTGCCATTTATTGCCAAGCTGCATTCAGAAAGCAGTCCTCGTGACGGCAACGAAAGTCGCTATGCTAACGAGAACTTCATCGAATCAGGCATTGCGATTGGTACAATGGCAGATACGCGCGATAATGCGCAGAACACGCGGAATCTCTCCTCATGCAATCCGCCACTGCTCAAATCACCAATGCTCTAAGGCCTTCCTGCTTCGGAACCACCTTGGCATGTCAGGTGTTCCATCAAATTTAGTTGGATTTTACCATAGCAACTATCAATTCCTCAATCCTTGCATCTCGGCATGTACGGTGTCCCTTATTCAGTCGTTGCTGGCGAGTCGGTCGAGTTCGTGTTCGATGGCGTGGCGCAGGATCTGTTGCATGGCGTGCCGTGTTCGGCGGCGGCGATTTTGAGGCGGTTCTTCAGCCGGACGGGCAGGCGCAGGGAGAGCATGACCAGCGGTTCGCCGGCGTTGTTCTTCCCGGTGGGTTGTTTGTCTTCGGCCTGTTGGTCGAGGACTTTGTCGAAGGGCACGGGTCGGGGCAGTGGCTGGTAGTTGCCTTTCATGCCAGTTCCTCCTTGGCGATGCGCGTCAGTTCGTCGGCCAGTTCCCGGTATTCGTACAGTTGTTTGGGGTTCATGCCGAGCGAGGTCTTGATCGGTTGTCGTTTGGCGATGAAGGTGTCGAAGCGCGCGGTGTCGGTTTGCTCCAACGTGGCTAGGGTCTGGGCCCAGGCGTTGGTGTTCGCCTCGACGCGCACCGGCAGCAGGGCCGCTCTGGTGGCATGTCGGGCGCGGTCGAGCGTGTCCCATGCCTGCTGGAGGTCCATCGGCGAGTCCGAGGTGGGTAGGATGACGAAATCGGCCACGGCCAGCGTCTTGTCGAGCAGCGGGCCTTGCGGAGGGGCGTCGATGATCGACCATTCCTTTGTGGCCGGGGCGCCGCCCAGGTGGGCGAGGGTGGCCATGTTGGCCGGCAGCACGTCGAATGGTAGCGGGTCTCCCGCCTGTTCGGCGGCGGCCGCCCATAGGCTGGCGCTGGACTGCGGGTCCGCGTCGTAGACTGCCACCTCGATGCCGCGCCGGGCCAGCACGGCGGCCAGATAGATGCAGCTGGTGGTTTTGGCCACCCCGCCCTTTGCGTTCGCCAACGCTACTCGCATGATGCTTCCTCCTTGGATTCGGGACCATTCGCCGGATCGTCGGCATGGTTGATTGTTTGATTGCTTGGTTGTCGGATTGTTTGATTGTCTGCTTGCATGATGGTTTGACGGTCATGTGGCCCGTCTCCGGGCTGAGCGCGGCCTGCGGCGCGCCATCGGCGTTGCCCGCGTTCCATGCTGGCCTTGTCCCGGGCCGTGTCGAAGACCTCGGGATGGGCTTGGATCCAGTCGGCGAACAGGCCCCAGCGGCGGGCCCAGGGCACCATGCGGTCGCGGCAGGGCACGCCGTCGGCTTCCGCTAGACGGGCGATCTGGCGCCGGTCGGTGCACGAGCGGCCGCCGTACAAGCCCCATTCCAGGCCGGCGGCACCGGCGTAGGCCAGGCATTCGGCCCTCACCGGGCAGTCGTGCTCGCATACCGACGCGCCCGCCTGTCGGAACACGCGGGCCAGGGGATGCTTGTCCTCGAACTCCAGGCCCCACATCAGGTCGGCCCACGGCTGCGGGAAATCCGCGCAGCATCCCATGTTCTTCCACGCCTCCGGCGAACGGGGCGCGGCATCCGCTATGCCGGTCATGCCTTGGCTTCCTCGTGGGATTCCTTGTCTTCGGCGCGGTCGGTTTTCTCTAGGCCGATGGCGTGGCTGGCTTGGTTGCGCCGGTCGTAGGCGCACACCGGACACTCTGCCTGCTTGGTTTCGCCGTCGAGGTGCGCCTGGCACAATGCGATCGACAGGATGCCGCCGCCGTAGACCGGCACCCGCCAGGCCAAGCCCGAACTAACCGCCACCGGCCGGTCTGGATCATGGACCGGCGTGAGCTCGGCAGGAGGGTGTCTAATTGTTTGTGTATGGGATCATCTGATTGAAAGGAAACGATCATGGTGACCGAGGCAGTGAAGCCTATGGCCGGCGATGTGGCCGGGAATGACAATGGTGCCGTGACGGATTCGCGGTCCCTGGTGGACTCGCTGGTCGCGTCGGGAGCGCTGGACCCCCTGTTCGAACGGATAGACGGCGGGCAGATCGAGCTCACCGGCGACGGCGGACTGCCAGGCGAGCTCACGAGGGTCGCCCTGGAACGCGGCCTGCAGGCCGAGATGACGTCGCACCTGGGCTACGCGCCCGGCGACAGGGAGTCGAAGGCGGGCGGCGGGCATGCGAACTCGCGCAACGGTTCGTATCCCAAGACGCTGTCCACGCCGGTGGGAGAGGTGACCGTGCTGGTTCCCCGCGACAGGGACGGCTCGTTCACCCCGAGGTTGGTGCCCAGGCATTCCAGGAGGCTGGGCGGACTGGACGAGATGATCATATCCCTGTACGCGGGCGGCATGACGGTGCGCGACATCCGGCACCACCTTGAGAAGACGGCCGGCACGGACCTGGGCCCCGAGACGATATCCAACATCACCGACGCGGTGAGCGACGCCGTGCTCGAATGGCAGGAGCGGCCGCTGGACGAGTTCTATCCGGTCGTGTACCTGGACGCCGTCAGGGTCAAGGTGCGCGACAACGGCAGGGTGATGCCCAAGGCGGCGCACATCGCCATCGGCGTCGACATGGACGGGTTCAAGCATGTGCTTGGCATATGGGTCCAGGACAACGAGGGCGCCTCCTTCCGGGCGCATGTGTGCGCCGAGATGGCCAACCGGGGCATGGCCGACGCGCTGATCGTGTGCTGCGACGGGCTCAAGGGCCTGCCCGAGGCCGTGGAGGCCACGTGGCCCAAGGCGATCGCGCGGACCTGCGTGGTGCACCTGATACGCGCGGCCAACAGGTTCGTCGCCGACCACGACAGGAAGAGGGTGTGCGCGGCGCTCAGGAGCGTGTACCGCGCGCCCAACGGGCAGGCCGCGCAAAAGGCGCTCGGCGAGTTCGCGGAAAGCGGGCCCGGCCGGAGATACCCGTCGGTGGCCGCCACGTGGAAACGCTCGTGGGACCGGTTCGTCCCGTTCCTGCAGTTCCCGCCCATGCTCCGCCGGGTGGTGTACACCACCAACAGCATCGAATCGCCCGACTACCAGTTGCGCAAGGTCAGCCGCAACCGCAGCCAGTTCCCCAACGATCAGGCCGTGGTCAAGCTGTTCTGGCTGGCGATCTGCGACATCGAGGACAAACGCAGCCTCAAACGAGCCAAAGACGGCAACAAAACCAGGCGCAAAAGCGAGGGAAGGCTCATCGAGGGGAGGATCACGACCAACTGGAAACAGGCCCTCGCCCAACTCGCGGCCGCATACCCCGAACGAATGGAACCTTATTTATAAAACACACCCCAAACACAAATAACTTGACAAGCTCCCACCGATCTGGCCGCCGGCCTGGAGGACACGGTGCAACGCATCATCGCCGACCGGCACGGGCACGGCGACGCCACCGAACAGATCCGACTGACCGTGGGCGCCGTGCCCGCGATCGATCTGGCCGGAGAGGAAGGCATCGTGCCGATTGACCGAGGCTACGCGCTGCCCGGACCCATCATCACGGCCGACCAAGCCCGGCAGCCCGCCAAAGGCAAGGGCAAGGGCGAGGCTCTGGAGGGCATACGCCGACGCGCCGGCCAACGAAACGAGCTGAAGGGAACGGAGGCCGCGACGAAGACCAGAGGCGGCCATGCGCGCTGAAAAAGAGGTCCCGGCCGTGCAGGTGTGGCTGCGCGGCACCCTGAGCGAGGACATGCGCATAGAGCCCGACGACGAGAGCCACGCCGCAGTGTGGCTGAGCGTGCTGACCGACCCTACGAAAGACATGGGCCCCATCGGCGTGCGCGTCAAAGCCGACGGGCCAAGCATCGTGTGGCTGAGGAGCCATCCCGCCCGACAAGGCATGCGCACGATGGCGCACGGCACCCTCGCCTCCGATTCCAACGGAGCGTTCGTGCTGGCCGACGAAATCGCCCTGTCCATCAGCCTCGACACGGCGGCAGGCGCATGACACCCATCATGCCCGCAAAACTCGCCCTGACCAGCCGCATCTCGCCGCCGGCCGGCATTACCGCGTTCTCCGTCACCGAACCAGTCGGAAGGGTGCTGGCGGCCATGTGCGCCCAAGCCGACTGCCTGATCGCCTGGAACGGAAGCATCGCCCACATCACGCCGCTCGACGCCCGCCCAGCGGCCAGCGCCATCATTCCGTCGCCCGCATCCGCTCCGATGACACGAGCGCAGACGCTCGACCACATACGCCAGCGTGCCAGCCAACGCCTCGATCATGCCGACATGCCCTCCGGCCAATCGGCCGGGGATCTGCCCGCGCGAACACTGACAGCCGACCGGCGCGCCCGCGCCGCCATCCAAGGAACCCAGCCATGAACCACGCCAAGACCATTCTCCCCGCCTTGCTCGGCCTGCTCGTCCTGTTCTGGACCGGCGACAAGATCGGCTACCGGATACGCGCCGACATGGAAGCCGGCGTCAGCTGGCTCGACATGGCCGACCGATTCTGGCTAGACCTACTGGACCCATCGCACATCTCCACGCATCCCACCGACATGCTGTGCGGTCTGACGCTCGTCGCCGTGGCCGGCCTCGCATGGGCGTATAGGCGCGCGGCACGCCTCACCCTGCGCAATGGCGAGGAACACGGCTCGGCCCGCTGGGCCGGCCCGCGTGACATCAAACCGTTCCTCGATCCCGACCTGGCCCATAACCTGCGGTTCACGCGCACCGAACGGCTCTCCACCGATACGCGGCGCACCCTGCGCAACCTCAACGTGCTGCTGCTCGGCTCGTCCGGCTCCGGCAAGACCCGCTACTACGTCAAGCCCAATCTCCTGGGCGCGGACATGAACTGGGCCGTCACCGACCCCAAGGGCGAGCTCAAACGAGACACCGAGTCTCCGATGAAGGCTCGCGGCTACGCGGTGCACGCGCTCGACCTCGTGGACCTCACTCGTTCCGACCGGTTCAATCCCATGCGCTACATCGACCCGGCCGAACCCCAGTCGGCGATCCTGCGCCTGACCGAAAACCTCGTGGCCAACGCCACCGGCGACCGCAAAAACGGCGACGGCTTCTGGGAAGACGCCGAGAAAGCGCTGCTGTCCGCCCTGATCGCATGGGTCCACTACACCGAGGACGAACCCACGCTCAACCACGTCACCGACATGCTCGACCAGATGGGAGCCAGCGAACAGGACGAGGAGCGCGAGTTCATCGTCGATGCCCTCTTCGCCGAAACCCGCGTCGAAATCGCCGCCATGCGCGCCCACGAGGACGACTACGACGAGCAGACGCGCGACATGCTCGAAGGACTGGCGTTCGCCTGCGCCCAATACAACACGTTCCTCAAAGGTGCCGGCGAAACCAAGAAAAGCATCATCATCACCACCGGCGTCCACCTCGTGCCCTTGCAAGTGCGCGAGGTGCGCCGCATCCTCTCCGGCGACGACATCCACTTGGAGGCTTTGGATGAAGGCAAGCGCGTGGTCTATCTGGAGCTGCCCGACACCAACGCGACGTTCGGCTTCCTGGCCAGCGTGTTCTACCAATGCCTCTTCGAGACCCTGGTCAGGAAAGCCGACCACGCGGATGGCGGCCGGCTCGGCCGCGATGTGCACTGCCTGCTCGACGAGTTCGCCAACATCGGCAAAATCCCGAACTTCGTGAGACTCGTCGCCACCATCCGCTCGCGTGGCATCAGCTGCTCGATCATCCTGCAAACCGTCTCCCAAGGAAAAAGCCTGTATAAAGACGACTGGGAGACCATCGCCGGCAACTGCGACAGCTGGCTCTTCCTCGGCGGCAACGAGGCATCCACCACCAAAACCATCAGCGACCGGCTCGGCGACCAAACCATTGACGTCATCGAAACCAGCGAAACCAAAGGCATGAACGGCTCCTGGAGCCGCAGCGTCCGCAAGAACGCTAGAAAACTCCTCACACCCGACGAACTCGGCCGTCTCGACACCAGCCAATGCGTCTACCTGCTACGAGGCCTACCACCCTTCCTCAGCCACAAACTGACGGATTAGAGTGGCCCTGAGCGGGCCGGGCGAGAAGGCAAACACGACAGAATCTACGGCCGAACCCGCTAAGCGGGTTATTCACCTAGCGAGTTCAGCCTTTTGATGTTCAAATGTCACAAAGCCTCGTCGTTCTCAGCGAAGACGAGTTCGCGTGTCAAGGTGCCACACACGAAATGGCTGCACATCGTGCATTTCAACTGAATGAAGGGAAATGCATAAAAACATGCCACGACCAGTCAATGCTACTTTAGCTTCACTATTTTACTCTACTGTTCTAAGTAAGTATCTATATCCTCTTCTGTCCACCTGCAATGATTAATTACTTCGGATAGTCCTTCGGATTGAAAGATGGCTCTCATCTTTTGTCCTGGATTTTCCTTATTAGCAAGAATTGCGTACATTGGATCAAGGAGCTTCTCTTCTCCTCTACCCCTATTCCTAAGTGATTGAGAGCAAACATCAAGCACTTGGCGAATTATCGAGGAATCAACGCTATCCATTCCTTTGAGGCATGTATTCAGATATAGCTCTTTTGATTGTTTGAATGTTTTGGAAAGAAGCGGATATAAGTCATTTGTTCCCTCGATTAAACCTAGGTACAAAGCCGAGGAAGCTCCATCAATTGCTGGTGGCAATTGACAGGAAGCTCTCATCTCAATAGTGCCAGTCAGTGGCCTGAGTCTGGCACTATTCCAACTGTAGTGGGAATGGAAAAGATATTCGTGGAATATTTCTTTCGAGTAGCTTTGAAAAGCTTCCGTCCAGTTTTGGAAACTATCAAAATCGACTCTATACTGCTTAGCATCCGAGAAGAAAAGATGCCGTCTGCCGGATACATTAGCGATTAGGTCTTTCTTGGTAGGGGCAAAGGGGGTAGGTCCGTGTCGGCTACTGTCGGCAAGTATCTGCTGTAAGTGATATTCGCGATATGAGACGGCAGGCGCTATCCGGGAATCATAGATAGACGAATTTCCACAAAGCGCCGTGACGATGAAACTCGCCGCATTGGCCACATTGACGACAGTCAATAACTCATTCTGCTGAATGGATACATGAAGCTGATCTCCCGACATAAGTTCAAACCAGTCCCATACCTCGGGAATGAGATTATATAGAACGCGATAGTGCGGTTTCTTTGTCAGAAGATCCCATGAGGGGGTGGACCTTGGATGTAAACCGATTCCCAGTATTGAGTACCCGATTTTGTTTGCTTCCGAAAGAAGCCTTCTCATGGCTATTTGATGAACACTTCTCAACTCCCACAGGTCACCGCACGGTCGAGAGACGACTTCAATGGTGCCTTTGCCCACTTCTTTCAAGAATTGATGGTCAGTTGTCTTAATTCCTATTTTGACGCCATCTTTACGAACTATAGAGTAGTCGTTGTATTGTTCGAACATTTTCTGCAGCAGAGGTTCGATATCCACAGCAAAGCCATTGCTATCTACAACGGTATACTCTGCCTCTCTACCTACTGTCCGTAGACCTTCTCGTGTTTCAGGAAACATCTGGGTGAAATCAGACGCTATCTGCTCTTCAAACATAAATTCTCTCGTGCTTATTGATGAATTACTTACTGGAACTGATTACGATTCATAGGCGGAGTGATACCGCTCTTTAAGCTGCTGTAGTGTTCCCACCAGTTCAGTGTCGGATTGTAGTTGAATGTATACGATTCCGGTGGCTGATGATGAATTAAGTGGTTCGGAGAAAAGCGTGCCAACAGGGGAAAGGTCAGCGGAGACGAAACCGTCAATCGATGACAGCTCGTCAATCGTGCATATATCTACCAGCCTGCCGGTTTGAACTGGAAGGTCAATATTGGCCATGATTCCGGGAATTAATTCTGATGCCTTGTGATTATATTCAAGGTTCAGTGATGCTGCGGTAAATGCATCCCATAGATCAATCCCGTATTTCAGCAGAATGGATTTGGGAATGCCTCCTCCTGCTGGACGGCAGGATATCTCACCTACTATGAACTTAGTGCCAGTCCAAAAGACCTCCATATGCGTGACACCATCTTTGAGCCCAAGAGCCTTAACGACTTTAGGGTAAATCGCGCTGATTTTGCCGTAACGCTCATCCCCTTTTCCAATCATTATCGACCCACCCCAAGCACCGGTGCATTCTAGCAGGGGAGAGAAATATCTTTGAAGGACGAAAAAGACGACTTGGCCATTCTGAATAATGGCATCACAGTGATATTCCCCTTTCATTTTTATGTATTCTTCAACGATAATTTGGTAGCGGCTTTTCCTGAACCAGTCTGCTTGTGGCCTTTCAAGGAACGAAGCTGCTTCCTCACGATCGTTTATTTTGTAGGTATTCATCGATCCGGAACCGATGACAGGTTTGACGACCACTGGCCATCCAATTTCGTCGCCGCCGTCGACCAGCTGCTCGATGTTCGAGATGGTCAGCGATCGGGCAACTTCCACTCCCGCCGAACGCAACTTGCTCTTCATAACGCTTTTATTCGCGAAACCCCAGGCCACATCGAATCCGGTTCCAGGGAGATTGAAATAAGTTCGCAGGTATCCTCCGACAGGAAGGCTTCTTTCGCTGGGCGACACCACTGCGGCAATGGAATCTGAGGAATCTAACTTCCTCGCGACGTTCAAGACCTCTGTCGCATCGGCTATGTCATTGACATAGTGCAGATTCGTGTTCGACGGATACAGTGCAGTGTATTTACGCTCTGTTATGACGTCTATCCCGGTCGCAGGCACGAATTTGGCAAGGTGAAGATACGCATCCGTTTTGCCTGAATTGAGCAGAATCACACGTCCATCCATCATTGTTCCCCTCGTATGTTATTGCTTTCCACCAGCTCAAGCATGTGAACTCGTTCCCGCTCGTTATTGCCTCGAACGATCGCTCCACCAACAAAGTCGGCTGCGTCTGTGGGATCGTTGAGCTGTTCCGAATCCCATATATCCAACAGCCATTCGCTTGAATCCGATGGCGCGTGAAGCCGGTTCCCGCCTGTCCTGACCAGCCATCCTGTTTTCATCGCGTCATCCACAGTGGGAACGACCGATATGGGAAGTCCCAGCTCCAATCTCACGAACTGTTCGGAGATGTCAAAGCCGTATGCGGATTGGATCGACTGTTTGATGAGTCCTCCGCCAACTCTCGCCGCAACCTCTCCGCATCTCGCGTTGCCTGAGACGTCGTCGATGAATTCGAAGTGCAGCACATGAACGCCGCTGTTCTCAGGCAGTGCTTGTGCGAAGCGGTCCACGAGATCAATGATTTCCAGACGCTTGGGGGAGGCGTTGTCCAGCATCGCGGAGCCATAGTTCTCCTCCCTGAATGCGCATGGTTTATGAACATAGCGACTGACGGAGGTAAATACCGGCGTGCGGTTGTGAAGCAGCACGTCCGCATGGTAGACGTCCCCGGGCAGATATTCCTCCACGATGAGTTTGCGTCCGTCAATTTCCTCACGAATGCTTCGATCCTGGAGCAGCATGTCCACGTCGTCCCCGGTGTTCAAGATGTGGATCCCGAACGCACCTGCCCCATCGCGTGGCTTCAGCACGGATGGTCCATGCCTATCAACAAACTCCCTCAGATCTTTCTCGGAGGAGACTAAAACGAAATCGGTGTCGGGAAGCGACGCAGCAGAAAATAATGACTTCATGCTGTATTTGTCCCGGAAACCCCTTGCGAGAGGGAACTTCATCCCTGGTATCGAGTACTTCGACCGGATAGCCGCCACCCGTTCCACGTCATCCTCGGAATTGGAAATCAGCCGATCACATCCCGAACAGGCGATGGACGACAGGGCCTCCTCGAACTCGTCGCTGTGATACTTGTCCACCAGCACGGGAGTGCAGTAGCCTTCGTTTGCCTCGGCGGCCTTTGACCCGCTCTCGGTGACGAGGAATAGCTGGCAGGCCGGCATCAGTTCCCTCACCCATTTGGCATAGCGCGAGCCGGATGACGGACGTTGACATATGACTATCTTCAAGGTTTCTCCTTACTGCTTTGAATGGTTACTTCGAGCGTGTACGTGCCGCCAACCTGGCGATGGGCCCGTAGGACAGTCCTGTAAGCATGAACAGCGTGGCTAGGATCCACCATCCCACCGGCGAATCGGCGTTGGCGACACTGGTCAGAATCATAGGGGAGATCAGTGCCATGGTATCGGCCCCGGCATTGAGAACGCCCTGATATTCACCGAGCAGGTCGTCGCTGGACATCTCAAAACCAAAGGACCATGCCGACGCGGACTGCCATAATTCGCCGCACAGGTGCGCCACCGCCGCCGTCACGAGCATGATGACGGACAACCATACCGTCGTTTCCTTGGAAAGCGCCAACAAAATGCAAGCGACGCAAAGCGACAGGCCGCTTCGTAATCCGGCCCGTCCCGCGCCGCGAATCGAATCCGTCCCTCTAGCGAACCTCACCTGCAGCAGGATGACGCCAAGCGTGTTCACAAGCAGCATCGCGGACACCATGCCGTTCGGAATCACGGCAGCAGAAGCGATCCATATCGGCAGGGCAATGGTCAGAATCCCGTCATGAAGATAGAGAATAGCGTTAGCCGCCGTCACCAGCAGAAATGGTACGTCTTTCACTGCGACCAGATTCATCCGGCCGCCCTTTCGAGGGCGGCCGGATGCAAACGTTCCGCACTGGATATTCCGCAGCATCATCGCAGCAGTGAAATACGTGAGAACGTTGAAGAGTATCAAAGCCACGAATACTGGGCGTGTACCGAGGGTAAGTGGTATCGCAGATAGGACCGAACCCACTGCAGTGCCAACGTTGGAGACCACACGTAACATGGCCCTGTACTGCACACGGTTCTCTCCCTGTGAAATATGGGCGATGATGGGACCACGCGCCGCGGCAGCACCTCGATCGGCCGTGGACACCACGGCCATGGTGACTCCTAGGCAAACGAAATTGTTGGTGATGACGTAAACGATCAATCCCAATCCCTGCACGGCCAGAAGCACACGGTACATGGTCATGGCATCGACTTTGTCGGAAGCCCCTCCAAAGAGCACACTGCCCGCTAAGCCAGCCACTGCGGAAAGTGTGAGGAACATGCTGAACAAGGTCAAAGGCATGCCGAGAATCTGGGTGAAGTACAATGTGGACAGCGCGAAGAAGATACCGCGGCCAATGGAATTAATCAGCGTCGCCCTAGCGTACCGGCTTTCACCAGTTTTTCCTCTCATAATCATCGTAACCATAATGTTCCTTAAGACGATATCTACACAATGGCAATCTGCACAACGAACAGACCCATCCAAGTTTCCTCACTCAGGATAATTGGTGAGCGCGAAATTCCGACCATGGTGTGGCGCGTGGATGCTTGTTTTCCAGCGACCCGGCATCGATGGACGTGCTGGCACGGCTGGAACAATCAACTGTCTCCCCAGCATCAAGCTGAAAGTCACCTGCCAAGCCAATGCCGGCCCGTCCGCCGCGCGCAACACGGCCGCCGTGCTGGACGCAGATCCAATGGCCGTGGCGGCCTCCGGCTGGATGGCGACCTTCGGAGTCATGCAATCCGTGGTACGGCCTACGCGATCTGCGGCGTTGAGTCAGTTCCCCTCGAACGGCTCAATATGAGGACGAGACGTCGAAAGATTTTTACTTAACCCGAAAGCACACGCAACATATGCGGGCTATCCGAGTTGACGAAGGCCGTCGTCCGCGGGAACCTGCTCCTTTCGTTTACGCAGCAGTCCGAGTGCAAGAATCTGGACGGTTAGCAAACTAATTCTGGAATCTTTGTTGTTGTCTCAACTAGTCCCAGTGCAGCGGATGGAGGATGCCATGCCGGTATGAGTCATCCTGCGCCAAGAAGTCAAGGATCTTGTTCGAGTATTCCCGGTCGCTGTTGATGCGGTCAACGAGGTACATGAGGGCGATGAGTGAGTTACCGACTGATTTCTCCTCGTATTCAAACTCCGGGAACGCCGCCTTCATGTCCTTGAGTACCGCCGGGGTGATTACCATCTCGCGGTTCCACAGGCGTGAGTGATGCGAGCATAGGTTGCGCAGGTAGACCATCGCGTGCACGATTTCCGAAGCGCGGCGACGGTTGCTGCTCAATCCCAGGGATCTGGTCGCCTTGTCCACTGCATTCACGTCCGTATGCAACTGGAGCATCTTGGACAAGGTGTCGAACGGCAGCACCTCCACCACGGCCCACACCGGTGGCTGCTCGTGCTGGTGACGGTAGTGGCGGATGCATACCTCGTGGGAGCGGGACACCCAGCCCTTGATGTTCGAGATCAGGGCGTCGCGCTTCAATGTGCCGTTCGGGTACGCGATGTCACGATAGGAATCCGGTTCGTCATAGTTGTAGGCGTTGCCGTTCAGCGCCAGGTTGTAGGCGAGGCGGGCCCGTAGCGTCAGTTCCAGACACGAGGTGCCCTCAAGGATAAGACGGCGGAACTGGTCATCCAGCATAAAGGACGTGAGGAAGTCGGATGCCTTCGCTCCGAACTGGAAGTCGTTGTCGCCGTTCGCCGGATCCTTCTGGAACGGGCGGAAGTACGCGGACAGACGATAGTAGTTGTTGTCCAACAGGATACCTGGCATGTCGGGCACATCGATGGTCAGGCCGCGCTGTTTAAGCAGTTCGATCATCTCGGGCACCGACTTGGCCTGTTTGCGCACCTCTCCGCCTCCCGTGGATAAAACAAGAGCCCCCGGGTTTGAGCACTGTTAGGAGGCTTGGAGGCTACTGTTGAAATAAACATTATACTAATCGTCGTAAAAATACAAGTGGCTTAGAAGCAAAGTTGGAGAGGGATCTTGGAATTACCCCATTCCAAGACCCCTCGTCAATTCCATACCGGTCTTTTCGATTTAAAACTAAGCGTCCGCTCTAGGCATATGCGAGTTCGCGGGTCAAGGTCTCGCGCATGAACTGGCTGCGCGTCTCACCCCTACTTTCAGCCTTCGCGTCAAGCGCGTCACGCTGGGAACGGGGGACTCTGAACGTGATGCTCACCAGTTCCTCGTCGCTGAGCGCGGGCCTACCCTGCGGTCGCACGATCCATTCTCCCGGCGTGCCGGGATAGTTGCCGGCCTCGGCCTGATCGGACAATCGGTCGAAGTCAGCGTCGCTGAGCGTGACACCACCCTTAAGCCTGTAGTCCATGTCGGTCTCCTTTCTTAAAGATCCAACTCATTTGCCATTTTCCGGGTCAGCTTCATAGCGTGATAGACGATGAAGTCGCCATCCTCCTGCTCGGCCAGCAACAGTTCGACCAAGTTGCCCGCCTCGTCGGGACCAGCCGCCGCATAGATGCACGGGATGTCGAAGTTACGCCTCCTAATAGCTTTGGCGTTGTGCCAGGCGCACTGGATGTCATCTTCCGACAATCCATGTTTCAGGGCCCGAGGCAAAACGATCACAGCGTCTCTCATCGCTTTTCCAAGCACTCAGCATATGTCTTACGATATTGTAGCACAAAAACGTAAGACATGATTGAGATCATGCGCTTCATCATCGACAAACACCACGAGACTTACCAAGCTCACATGGCCGACGCGATCTGTGGCATCGAGGCAATCTCCATCGAACGGCTCGGCATGTGGGAGCGTGCGATCCGGGCATGCCCCGACTTGGTATCCGGCCCATCCGCCGAACCCCACGCGGCCGAATTCATGGCCCACCCCTCTTACGGCGACGGAGGCATAGCCGCCGCCGTCCGCCTCCGCTCCGCCGGAGTATAGGCCTCATCAGCCGCCATGCGCCCATCACGCATAGCGCGGGAGCCGGCCCCCAAGATGCACAGGGAATCCGGCTCCTACTTCCATTTTCTCCTCGGAGGTTGGCTTACCAGTAAGTATATGCCGATATTTCGAGAGTTTTCTCGTTCGTCGATTCACTTTGTATCTATTGAATCTGAGCATGCTTGCTCGTAATGGCTTAACAGACATTCGCAGTTTTCCACGGCCGTATTCAAGCATGCCGCAGACAGCAAGGTATTTTGAGAAGCGGTCACTTCCATCGTCTTGTCGTCCGATACGCCCGTCGGCGTGGTGTACGACAATCCGATCATCACATCTCTCGACCCATGCGCAAGGCTGCTGCATAACTTCCATGCCCTGACCGCATCATATGTCTTGCGCCGCTTCACGATTTCGTCGGAACGTTTCACAATCTGGGTGTACTTCGGGAAGTTGCTTATGTCGCGGTGCGCATATCCCTTAAGCCGCGATTGTCTGTCCTTGAGATACCGCTCCGTCTGCGACCTATTGGCGATGAGTTCGCGATTGCCTTCCTTGAACATCTGCGCGGTTTCCATGATGTTGTGGTTATCCCGGTACGCGAGTTTCAGCGAATGGAAGATCATCTTGTTCTTTGTGCCTGTGCAGCATAGCCAGATTCCGGTGGAGGATGCCTCTATCGCCGTGCGGATTACGGAGTATTGGGTATTCACGGCTTTGAGCTCGCTGATGAGGTAACAGGCGGAATACAGCGATTCCAAGGAAATGCTGATGCAACTGCCAAGTTGTTCACGCACGTCGCATTCCCGAGACCAACGAGCTAGATTAGTCGAGTTCCCCCAATGGGCATCGTGGACAATATCCCAGGATGATTTGAGTTCTTCAAAACGTCGCAGCAAGCTCGCCATGCCTATGCTCACGGCAAGAGTGTTCAGCATCTTGGAGTAAGAGTCCATCGCTCCCATCGGTTCCCCTTTTCATGCTTTCTTTTGGCCTCGTTTCGAGTTAAGACAGGTGCTGCATACCATCAAAGTCGTTCGATGCTTGTATGCATGCCTCCGCTGTGACTTTGCGCGGTGCGGAGTAATGCGGAGTAATGCGGAGTAGTGCGGAGTAATGCGGAGCTACTTGGATGTGTAGTGCTGTTGCGGATCCCTCCGGCTGGTGCCATGCCACGTAAGCAGGCCTCGTTCGGCCAAGGCGGCGAGTGTCTTGGATGCGGTCCTCAGCCCAATGCTGGCCTCCTGAGCCAAAATCCGCGTGCTTACCTTGCCGTCACGCGCAGCGATGTCCAGCGCCGTGCGCTCCACCGGGGTAAGCTCCTGACCATTCACCACAAGGCCGCGATCATCCGTTTTGTTCCCAGCCATATTCGGAACCTCGTCGGCTGCGGCCACGTAGGGCACGCGCCGGGCGATGTCGTTGCGCAACACGAGCTTGACGACCATGCCGTTGGGCTCGCTGAACTCCGGCGCCGGCAGACCCAGTTCGTCCATTTCCTCGTACATGCGGTGCACGCCCTCGTTGAGCTCGCGCACCATCTCGAACGAGGTGAGCACATGGCAGATCTTCGGATTGCGTGCGAACCGGGTGGTGCGCATGTTCTCCAAAGTCACCCTATTGGGCAGCGTGCCCGGACTGGTGATCTCCAAGCGGTCGTCGAAGATCATCACGCGCGTGTAGTCGCCCTGCAACGAGTAGTCTCGGTGCGCCACCGCGTTGACCAGTCCCTCGAACCACGCGAAGCGTGGATATTCGGGCACCGTTTTGAACCTCACGTTGTCGTCGAGCACCTGGAAGTCGCGCAGCAGCGCTTCGATCAGCGCTCCGGCCTTCTCGACCACGCTGACCAATGGGCCGGAGAACTCCACGTCCTTGGTGATGTTCAGATTGCGCCCGGTGCGCAGCTCGGTGCCATCCACGCGCAGCACACGTACCCACGCCGAAGGCAGGAACCGCATCGGATCGGCGGCGAACAGAATCACACCGGCGTCCGTCAACCGGCCATCGCACAGGAAATCACGGGCTACAAGTAAACGTTCGTCGTCCATGTGCTCCGCGCCGATGACCCGCTTATACCGCGCCAGAAACTCACGGTCCACATCGTCGATGCTCGCGCCGCCGCGAGCCAGCTCGTCCTCGAACCACAGCTGGCCCTTGTCGTACTCCAAGGCGCGCACAGTGTGATCGGCAGTTGCTCGAAGGATTCGATCGGCTTGGTATTCTCGCGTCTGAATCCCGTGATCGTGCCATCGTCCTCGATGCCGATGACCAGCTGGCCGCCCGAGGCGTTGGCGAATGCAATGACATGCCGAACCGCATCCTCCGGCTTGATTCTGGCGCTCTTGCGGTCGAAATACTGCCCTTCCGGCATATGAGAGAATTGGGTGACCTCATCCAGTTGAACCATCATGCTGTCTCCTCTTGCTCCGTTGATTTCTGAGACCAGCCTACAGGCAAGCAAACCTGATGAAGCACGCTAAAGAAGTTACCAATTCTGATAGTAAGTGACGGCTGTGCGAATTAAGCGTATGCCAGCAGTTGCTCCTTAAATAAAGAAACGTTGGAATACCAATGATTTGTCCGATAACGTTCCTTAAACGAACCTGCAACCTAAATGGCCTTTCGCTGTTTGGTGTGGGTGAAGCGGGTTAGGCGGTGACGATGGTCGGGTAGTTTTGGTGGCCTGGATACCACGATGCTGGCCTATAGGAACTTCTGTGGTGCTTATGATCGAGGTCTGGCCTTGTACGAGTGGGCGTGTCGGCATGTCTTTTCCCCGCGTGGAAAATGATGCGCTCCCGGTGGGGGGGGCTGGATGGTGTGAGAACGCCATCCAACAAAGCGAAGAAACGCCCGGTATGCGGGCGTGCGATGAAGAAGAACGGACGGACCGGCAAGGGGCACGCAACGGTGGAGGTGCCGGGCCCATCTCAGGCGCTCCGGTGGCGACGGCGCGACGAGCGCGCGGGATGCAGCAGCACCGCCAGCAGGTGCGCGCGGGCGATCCGCACACGCAGCGACGGGATGGTTTTCACGGCTCCCGCCGCACGCGGGGCGGAAGCGATGGTAGGATTGGTCATTGTGATAACTCTCTTTCAATGGAGGGCGAATCCCGGGACTCCTGTCACTTGAATCGCTCGGAATCCCGCCCAAGGTTGTCGATCAGTCCCGCACCAAGCGCCAACACGGTGCGGAGCGCTTTCGTTTTCCATGTTTTTCCCGGCCCGGTTCGACCAGACCGAACCGGGGAGGCGGTCGTAGCGCTGACCTCGACACTCCTGGCACGCCACATCGCCGGCAGGAGCAACCCGTTGAAAACAAAAGGCTCCGGGCCACGATACCTCGTGGAACCCGGAGCCGGTGAGTACCCCCAGAGAGGGGGATACGAAAGGCAATTGCCTCAAGAGCAAACGGCAAATCCTTCAAATGTATATTTACTTATTATCAATCTGAATTTTAGGTATAGCAACGATTCCCGCCTCCTTCCAGTAGACACGCGAGCGGTGTTGCTCCTTAGCGTCATCTTCATGCGGCTGATGGCCGAAACTACCTGTGACGAGTGATCGAATCATCCTAAACCCCAATGATTGCAATACCTAAGGTGCTGTAGGTGCATTTTTAGGTGCAATGGCTCGCCGAGAGCCCATTCGGCCACTTGGTGGCATTTTTGGTGGCATTTTTTCGAGGCCGTTATGCGTGCCATCGATCCTGGATTCAGCAAGGAGCATCATCATGTCCGCAAGGACGAAGAAGGACAGTACGGGGCCGTCGTCGGAGCGGCGGAGCAGGTTCGGCACCGTGACGCCGCGCTACGATACCGCGGGCAATCTCGTCGCCTGGCAGGTGCGCTACCCGGACCCGAAGCGTCCGGGCAAGAAGGTCCAGCGGCAGTTCAAGCCGGACATGGAGCACGAGGCGCACCAGTGGCTCGAAGAGGAACGGCATCTGGTGGAACTGGACCGCAAGAACATCCAGGAATGGGTCCATCCGTCAGAACGCCGCCGCAGGAAGCGCGCGAGCCTTATCTCGTTCGAGGATTACGTGATCCGGTGGGCGGAAGGATACCGGCTGCCGAACGGCGAGAGGATAGCCGGCGGCACGCGCCGGAACCTGTATCTCGACATCGCGCACTTCATGCCGGGCTTCAAGGGCAAGCTCCTGACCGAGATCACGCCGACGGACATCAAACGCTGGTATGACGCACCGCACCCCGAGGGGCAATGGGCGTTCCGTCGCTCATGCATGCGTCTGAAGGCGGCGTTCGCCAGCGCCACGAAGATGGGCATGGACGGCTCCCCACCGTTGATCCGCGACAACCCGTTCATCCTGCCCATACCGCCAGCACCACGATCCGCCAGGGAGGACGTTCCACCGGTCACGCCGCTGGAACTCAAGCTGATCGCGGAGAGCATGCCCGACTACACGAGACTGGCGGTGATACTCGCCACGCTCGTCGGAGGCCTCCGTTGCGGCGAGCTGTGCGGCCTACAGATCAAGGACATCGACCTGAAGACCAAACGCCTGACCGTGCGCCATTCCGTCAACAGGGGCTATGCGGATCGTGGTTCGACACGCATCGCCAGGACCAAGACCGACTCCAGCCGGCGCACCGTGCCCATCCCCGACGGGCTCGTTCCCCTGATTCACGACCATCTGCTCAGGCACTGCGAATGGACGGACCCGGAAGCCATGGTCTTCCGCCCCAGACGAGCCTCGGTGATGAGCCAGACCACCCTGGAAGCCCAGTTCCGCAAAGCCAGGGAGAAAGCCGGCCGCCCCGACCTGACCTTCCAATCCCTGAGGGCGAGTCACGCGACCTTGCTCATGCTCAAGGGCGGCACCTTGCGGGAGGTCATGGACGAACTCGGCCACGTCAGCGAGAAGGTCGCCATCAAGCACTACCAGCGCATCGTCGCCCGACACCGCAACCAGATCGTCAACCAACTCGCCGAAGACTTCATCAAAGCAGCGCAATGACCACATATGGACGAATACGGATTGAGGTGCCCTGTTGCCCGGTGTATACAGAACTATTCCCAATCCGGAATAGTTCTGTATACAATAGGAATATGGCTATCAGAACGAATCGGACGCTGCTCACACGGCGGGAAGCCGCCCGCCGACTCGGAGTGAGCGAACGACGGGTCAGCGCGCTTCGCGCTGCCGGCCGGCTTGAATCTCTTTCCGCGGGAGGCGGCTCGCTGGTCACGGAGGATTCCGTACGCCGCCAATCACAGTGGCAAGGGGCGGACGGGCGCCCTTATTCACCAGACATGGCGTTCGGGGCGCTATACATGCTCAGCGGACTCGATGCGCCATGGCTGGGCCGGCAGCAACGGTACCGGCTCAAAGGCTACCTGAGGCAGATGGATGCCGAGAATCTGACTCGTCTCACCCGACGGCGCGCAATGATGGTCGAATACTGGTGCAGGGACTCCAACCTCGCCAAGGTCGAAACCCTCATCCGTCCCTCCGCCGCCACCGGCACATTGGCGGACTCATTCCAGCTGGCCGCCACAGACGTGGTGGAAGGCTACGTCACCGCCAGCGCTCTGGATGACATCGTCCGTCAATGTCGGCTGAAGCAAGGCGTGACACCCGTCCGGGTGCGACTCCACGTCACCGACAATCTCCCCGCCGGCGAAGGATCGATGCCTCTCGGCGTGTGCGCGGCCGACCTGGCCGAATCCAACGACCCGAGGGAACGCCGTGCCGGCCTGAAAACCCTCCAACAGCTGATCGACGACCACCACCGCAAGGAGCAGCAGGAATGACCCCCACAATCCACATCCCCAACACGGGCCATCCATGGAGCACCGTATACGCGGTCGCCGCGGCGAACATCTCAGAGTCATGGCTGCTCACGGGCGGGCTTATGGTCCAACTGCACGCCATCATGGGCGGATTGACCGCGCGCCCCACCACCGACGCCGATCTACTTGCCGACCTCATGGCAGATCGACGCGGCATCGCCAGACTGCGCGGTGTCCTTACCGCCCGAGGGTTCGAGACGCAGCCGGGTACGCTGACCGGATACACGACCCGCATGAGCGCACCAAACGGCGACGTCGTGGACCTGCTGGTCGCCGATCACCTGCCCAAGTTCCTCGGGACTGATGCGACCATCGCCGGCGCGCCGGTGCTGTCCATGCCGGGCGGCGCGCAGGCAGTGGAACGCAGCATGCAGGTCCGACTCATCGACGACCAGAGCGGGACCGAAGTCACAATCCGCATCCCGGACCTGCTCGGCGCACTGATACTCAAGAGCGCGGCCTACAGCGCCGACCACGCCGGCTACAGCGACCGCCACCTCTATGATGCAGCCATGCTCGCATCTCTCATCCCAGATCCCGATGCGGAGCTCGCACGCCTGCACAGCGGCACCGACCGCAAACGCATCAAACTCCTGCGCGACAAGCTCACCGAGGACTCCCCCTACTGGGACAACCTCGACGAAGCACACCGCCAAGATGGGCTGGACGCCATCGAAACACTCGCCACATGGTGACGGGCCTGTAGACAAGTTGTATATATATGAGGACATGAAATTATGAATTATGTAGCTCAAAATGTCATATCCTCTTACTTACGTCGGAATGCAGCCGAATACTTGATATTCGATGCTTTGTTAAACCAGCTTTGACAGGGTGGCTTCTCTTTTTGATGTCAATTTTGATTTAGCAGAGCCAGAGTATCCGGCAGTCGGTGGACGCGGCGTTTTTCCGCTGGTGTTCCGGCGACAGCAAGTGCAGGATGGCAATGATTTTCTATGGGATTTGTGTGGGTGGACTTATGTTCCGCCCACACAAATCCTAATTGCAAGTGATGGGACTTACGTCTGACCTTGATGGCTCCAGGTTATAAGGGGTCTTTAGCATTCCATACTGAGCATGACAATTGAACTGTTTTCTCATGGATGCGTCAGCCCATGCCGAATAGTAAGTCCAATGTCTACTTGTATGGAAACGATCGTAAACCTGTCCCCATCCGCGGTCGGTATCCCATAGAAGCGCTCTTCTAGGCATAATGGACAAGGACCATACGCCGCTGCGATTCATCCAATATCCATCGGAAAACAGGTCCGTGCTCCAGGAGCTATACAAACCCGCTTCCATGGTGGTAGTGGTAGCGGCATCTTCTTCAGCGTTAGCCTTGAGGTAGGCTTCCACGTCTTCTCTGGTGCGACCATATTTCTTGTATTGCGGATCATTGAGATATGCTTCAATCTCCGCTTCGGAAGGATAATGTGACTGCGCATATTGCGGCGTCTTAGCCGCATTGGTGGAGGTCGTCTCCGTCGCGGAGGCCACCATTACCGAGGAGAAGGAGACCGTGACGGCGAGCAAGAGGGAGGCCGTCGATTTGACCAGTCGATTATTACGCATTGCGATTCTTCTTCTTGGATAGGGAAATTTTTATGGAATATATGATTTCCATGAGTATGAGAATTCCCAACAGGATGGAAACCAAAGGGATATATGAGATATAGAAATCTCTCATATCCATATCTGCTTTTGCTGAATAAGCGACATCGCAATATGTCAGCATTACAAAAACGGCAGAGACGATCGAGATAAGTATCGGCAGGACGAAGAAGCGTGCAGGAATCCACTGAAATCGGTGCCGATCAAGATAATGCAGATAATAGATATTGCATCCAATCATCGAACAATAAAGAAGAAGCGTCCACATCGGAGCCAACTCAATGGTGTTTGATATAGCCATTTCTCTCCTTTGAGTCCGTCTTCCTACACGATTAAGGCATATCGGGGTCAGGCAAATAATTTTCTCAATATGCAGTCAGTCTGTGAATAGCTTCAGGGTCAGCCCCAGAAGATGATTCTCAGACTTAAGGCCACGATATAAAGTATCGAATCCTATGCAGTCGAACTCAAGATACCCTGGACGGTTTGTCATCTCAAGATGACAAAAACAAGCAACGGCTCTTTCAGCATATTCACTTACACTGTTCCTTGGTTTCAATCTCCCCACAAGGCGCACGCGGGGTGCGCCTTTTCGCGATCGAGGGAGATCAATATGCCGAAAATCAGGCATTCCCATGGAAACCATCCGCAGAAGCCTCCGCGAAGCAAGTGGGGAACCGTGCTGGCCCGTTATGACAGAACCGGCATGCTAATCGCATGGCAGGTTCGATATCCGAATCCATTAGAACCCGGCAAACGCGTCCAACGCCAGTTCAAGCCGGATCAGGAGCTCGAAGCCCGTAGATGGCTGGAAGCCGAAAAGTATCTTGTCAGCCTCCATCGTAACGGCATCGCCGAATGGGTTCATCCAACGGAACGAAGCCGACGAAAAGCCGTCGAGGAAAAGAGCCGGACACAACGCAATATGTTGTTCCGTGACTATGTGATGCGATGGGCCGAGGAATACCGGCTGCCCGACGGCAATGGTATCGCCGGTGGCACGCGTCGCAATCTTTACCTGGACATTGGCCATTTTTGCCAAGTCTTGGGGACCTGCCGCTTAACGAGATCACTCCGTCCATTATCAAGGCTTGGTATGATGCGCCTCACCCGGAAGGACGGTGGGCGTTCCGACGCTCATGCATGCGGCTGAAGGCGGTACTGGAATCAGCCACCCGAGGCGGATTGGACGGTTCGGAGCCATTGCTGTCCTTCAATCCCTTCATATTCCATATTCCGCCAGCGCCACAGCCCGCCCGCATCAACGTGCCGCCGGTGACTCCCCATGAATTGATCCTGCTGGCGGATGCCATGCCCGATTACACCAGACTGTCCGTATTCCTCTCGACTTTAGTGGGTGGTCTGCGATGCGGTGAACTATGCGGTCTTCAGGTGCAAGACATCGATCTGAACAGGCAGATACTTCACGTCCGACGCTCCGTGAATCGCGGTGACACTGATAGAGGGGAACTCCACTTCGGCAAGACAAAAACGGAATCCAGCATCAGGAACGTACACATCCCGGATACGCTGATTCCTCTTATTCGACAGCACCTTTCTGATTACTGCGATCTGACCCGACCGGATTCGCCGGTGTTCGTGCCCAAGCGTGCAAAAATCATGTCCCAGACAACGCTGGACGGCCAGTTCGCCAAAGCCCGATTGAAAGCAGGACGCCCTGATCTGACGTTCCAAGCATTACGAGCCAGTCATGCAACATTACTCATGATTCAGGGTGGGACATTACGGGAAGTCATGAATCAATTGGGACACGTCAGCGAGAAGGTGGCTATCCGGTACTACCAGCTCACCGTCGCCTCGCATCAGAGCCAAGTGGTTGACAAGCTCGCTGAATCATTTATAAGCGATATGGCTAGTACTCGAAGTCGTGAATCCCAGACCGCATTGATGCACTGTCGCGATGCGTGATACATCTTCGTATAGGAAATGCCGTGAGGGATCTGAATTCTGGTCCTTCACGGCATATCGGTATCTGACAGATCGAAGTCTCACAATCGCAGCATCAGACGGATTGGAAGCGCAGATAGTCCGTTAACTCCCGCACCGTATCTTGCAGCCGACGGAGTCCGGAGCCTTGGCTGACCGTACTCCATTGCGCCGCATACGCCTCCATCCAGATTTCCAGCGCTTCGGCAAGACGCGCCGTATCGTCATGCTGAGATGCGGCACTCAACTGCAAGGAGTCGACGACTCCGGCATCGGACGCAAGTCGGAGACCGACCTGATTCAGAAGTCGCTGTCCCTCGATGGCTATGCGGAGTACCGCGGCGTTCGCTGTGGCCTGTAGTCCTGTGGCGGCGACGATCGTGGCGATTCGTCGGGCGCAGACCCGAAGAAGATGGCCCGAGGTCTCGTCGAGCGTGATGTGGTGCTTTAGATAGCGGAGCAGAATCAGTCGGGATTCCGCAAGTGACGGTATCTGGCTTTCGTCCTGGAGGGTGCGGCTCGCATCGTCCGGCCGTTCGTTTTCCGGTAGCAGTCCCGGAATGGTTTGCAGGATATCGGTGCTGACTCCGCCTTGTCCGTCATCAAGCTCCAACCAGGTGATCAGATGGTTCCATTGGAAGCAGGCCGAATGACTTGCGTGAGTGGGGATATCAAGCAGCTCTCCGCTGGCGTCGTGGTATTCGAGTCGGGAGATGCGGTGGAGCATCTCGGTTTCATCCGGGATGTGTTCGGGGTTCCATGTCTCCTGCGTGCCGATGATTATGCCGGGAATGGCCATGTGCAGGTCGTTGACGTGGTCAAGGTCGCCCCAGTCGGTGACCAGCATGCCTTGCGCATGGTATGCGCGCCGTAGCGGGCCATGTGGGTGATGTTGTTCCTGACGTCATCGATGCGCGGCAGGAGTGCGTTTCCAGCATCATACGGTCGGATAGATGATCTGCTTGGCCCGGCAACGGGCAGATTTTCCCGTCGTCAACCCGCGGGCCGAAATGCCAGTCGAGCAGAGTAACGGTTTCGGGAAGCCTGTCGAGAATATCCGGTTTTTTTTTGGGGGGCGTCCCGCATCATCGGCTGTTTACCCGAGCTTTCGAGGTGGCGGCACAGGCAGGTGACGTAGCCGGCGTACATGGTGACGCCGATGCGGTCGATGAATCCGAACGGCTCGTTGGTGGTTATTTATTACAGGTATATGATATATATACTAAATACGTTTAATCCACCTAATTTCATCGTTTTCGTGATTTGAAGCCTTGAAAACGGAATGGGATGCCCCTATTCTTAGCAATAAATCGACGCTTGCTCCAGTTTTCCTCAATTTGTCAATATATTCTCGAATTTGATAGTTGTTAACATTAACATCAAACTCATTTAAGGCAACAAGGGCGGGGGGATAATGTTTACCCTTAATATTTTCTAAGGGAGATAAATGTCGTAAAATCTGCACATCACGTTTGTTATCCGGATTCCCAAATTCCAACATATCCATTCTCCAACGTGGGTTTTTTACATCTTTGATAGCCGTCAGTGGCGAGATGAACGGAGCAGATATATAAATACCAGCAAAGCTCAATGGATTCTCATTTAGAGCGGAGGCGACAACAAATCCGCCCGCGCTTGCTCCCATCCCAATAACTTTGCATTTTGTTCTATGTACTAATCGGTTAATTCCATTTGCAACGTCTAAATAATCATGAATCGAATTAATTTTATTGATTCCCATACCAGCTTGATGCCATTTCTCTCCCTTCTCCCCTCCGCCTCTGACATGAGCATAAGCAAAATATATTCCATTATCAATTAAGGATTGAATCAGAGGGCTATAGTTGTAATTAAACTTGATTCAATATGATCCATAAACAGCTAGAACTATCTTGTTTTGTGGATTTCTAATTGGTGAAATGATTGTTACAGGTATCTCTGTCTCTCCATCTCTACTTAGGATGTTATATTGTTGAGTTACATGATTTAAGTTGCCTGATGATGAGTAGTCTATAGATGATTCTTCTTTTGAGAAATTGAGATAATGTATTGAGGGTCTGCAAGCCGGACATTCTATGCTGTAAGGAACGGATTGTTTGTTGACTTCAATCGGTCGGACAAACTTTAATAAACTCATATGCTTTTTCATTTGTATGGTGATATTTTTCCATTCCTGATTATGGTTAAAAACTAATGCTTTAATATCCAGAAATCGTATTTGTATTTTTTGATCAAATTTAACCTGAAGTACAATTTTGTTTTCAAGCAAAAAAAGATCCTCGATTTCATCGACCTTAATTTGCTTTCGTAGCCAAGTATCAGTCTTTTTAATATTATCTTCCCCGTTTATAATTATCAAAAACCAATTATTGAATTTGTCAACAAAGTATCCAAAGAAAAACTCACGAGATTCAATTGTTTTATGCATGATTTTATGGACTGATCCTATTCCATTGCATGCATCAATAACTTTTTCAGCTGCGTTGTTTGATGCGAGTCTTATGATTGTAACCTGAGAACCATGATATACAAGTAAATATTTTCTGTCGTCCGTCGCGTGAACAGTAGGCCAAGCCGTGCTGTCAAATGAGGCAACACAACGGTTTTCTTTAATCGAAGTAAGTGACTGTTTGCGTATTTCCGAAATCGCCCCAGATGATTCATCTGTTTTTGCATAGTATATGCATGAATTATCAGATGAAATTATACTTCCCTTTCCTATGTAATTGAGTTTAATGAAATCAATACCTGTCCGCATATTTATGACCCTCAGATTTGAGTAGGGATATTTTCGATCTTGCACTATTATTGCCGCATATTTTGATTTGTTATCTATTTCAATTGACTGCAGAGACTTATAATCATTCTTATTGATTTTAAAGCATTTAGTCCATTTAAACGCTATGTTGGAATCATGAGAAGGAAAAATATCGCTTTCGGACGCTTTCTTTCCTGAACGACAACACCAGACATCATTTCCGTCATTTAACCAAAAGTATAAATATCCCTTGATTCGTCCTATTGCTTTAAACATTTCAAGCGCTCCTATTGGTGTAAATGAGGGGGTGACCCTAACGAGTCACCCCCTCATTTTTAACCTTTATGAATCAGCAGAAGAAACCGCTGGTGCTGCTCGGGCGACCGAAGCAGAACGAGTAGCTGTAGCCACTGTCATGCACCGCGTCGTCATTCACTTCCTCGATCGACTGCATGTCGATGATTTTATTCATTGTTGTTCCTTTCTACTATTTTGTTCCGCGGACCTTCCGCAGAACAAATCTTTTGCATTTGGGAGCGGGAATAAATCCCAAAGATTATGGGTAAGGACATTTAATGCTGTTAGTATCCCTGCTGATCCGGTTGAATAATCGCTTGAGAGGCGCAAGTATGAATCTCCCGGGAATTGTAGCGTATTTTCCCAAGACAAACTATAGTCGTTTAATTCATCTAAAAGTCTATTATTTGTTTGTGTTGTTTGCGGTGACCATGTTGAGGCAAAATGGTTTGCAACTAATATCCCAGCAATCCCATTGTTTAGTCCGGAAAAAGCATATTGAGATGATGAACATGCCGCAATGAGTGAGTCCCATTCTTTATGGAAAAGAGAATCATCATGTAGTGCAATTCGTGCAATGGAAATTGCCACTATTAGGCCGGCAGAACCATCTGCAAGGTAAGGAAGAGACCTATTGTGCTTATCCTTAATTCCTCGCATTCCATTTGGCTCAATAACGGTATTGTCTAAATCTCTGCATATGCAATTAAGCGCACGCCGAATATAAGCTGGGTTATGTTCGATGTCAATACGACTTAGAGCTAACCAAAACAGTGCGATACCACTCCATCCATGCAGGAGGCCACCTTGTTTTATGCTTGCGATTTGATTGGATTCCATCCATTGCGCTATACGATGTCCAAGTGCAATAGCCTCATGGAAATACCTCTTATCGTCTGTAGCCATTCCGTATGATATCAGGGCTAATCCTTGACCGGCTAGTCCGCCATTAAGGTCAAGATTTCGTGTCTCTTTCCAATGTTCATATGTGCTAAATAATAGTTCGTGAGCAGTTTCTAATTCTCCCAACTCAAAAGCGACTAATCCTATGCCGGATAGCCCTGTATATAATCCAAAGTCCGATTGATTGCTTTGCGCGAAATCGTGGATCATGTCTTTCATCCATTGGACGTCATCCGAATTGATAATTGAGTTGGCCCTATGCAGGCTCATTAGGATTCCCGCCGCGCCGGAGCTTACGTTACTTGCACCCCAAATGGAGCCCCGTGTTACATCACCAGGATATAGTTTTCCTGGCAATTTATGACGGGTATGAAAAATGCCATTAATAATTTCAGTTTTAACTAATGACAAGGAATCAGGGTGTGATAACAGATTAAAGGAAAAACGTGGTGTAAACTGTGTAAGATGTGCATCTGGAGTTAATGGAACATCTGAAACTCCAGATGCACATGGGCAACGTGATTCAACATCCTTTAACAGATTTATATATTCCATGCCAAATTTTTTCGAAATATTATTCTTAACTCTGATCCAATGATCTGGGCTAAGCATGCAAATCGAGGTATTTGCATAGCATAGACATGCGAGTACCCTTGAAACAGCAAACCAATCTGCTTCTTGAGCGGAGCAACCCAATGGGGGATGGAATCCCATAGCATTATGTGCTGATATTTCCTTGGAGTCCAAGGTGCGTCCATCCTCAAAATCTATAAAGTGTATAGACATTGTTTTAGGATTAATCATTATGTTTCCTAAATGAATATCCCCGTGAACATAGCCTGTGCGATGAATAATTTTTACAGCATTGATAATCGATGTTGCGATTGTATTGATATCACTTCTATATTGCATCAACTGATTAGTATGATCATTTTCACATTGATAGGGATAGTTTTCCGACAACCAATGGTTCAGTGTGATTTCATTAAGCCATTCCATTTCAATGTAGCCATGTTCCCAAGCGTTAAACCTTCGATATGGTTTTGGTGCAATGCCGGTATTTTTAAGAAGATTGAGCATCTTCCATTCTATGGATAGTCTCTCAATGGCATCGCGTTGGCGTGCGTCTAGACCGGCATATGGTCTCGCTTCCTTTAAAAGGGCAATCTCATTCTTTTTATTGGTTGCACGATATACCCCACCGGAATTCGAGAAATGTACAGCTTTAATCTCATAGTTATCTAAATCGGTGGGAATATTTTTCATATATTCATTCAGAGATATTTCTACACACTTTGGCTTGTCGATTCCCTCTGCTGGATGTACAAAATGTGGAAGCCTCTTATCGGCGACCAGTATTCCAGATTGGTCTGGGATCATAGAAATATAATCGTTATTTTCATCCTCGCGACGCAGGTCAATGAATCCTCCGTATCGAAAGAAGATTGGACTTTGCTTGTATCTAATGTCACTAAGAATATAAGGGCCTTTTTCATCTTTGATGAGGGGATATAAATCACCGACTATTTTTTCAAGTTCATCATTTGTTGATGGATATATGGTGATGAATTTCCCACTACCTGAACGATTTGCTGCCTTCCCGTTGCAGTTGAGAAAATCTCTATGTGAACTTTGAAATTTGAATGTTGTATTATATTTACAGCAAATTTGTATTACTTCTGCAAGAATCTTTTCTGCGTTCTCTTTTGTTGCGCTTAAATGAATCTTCCATCCGTTGACTCGCATTTTTCCATTCGGAGAGCTTACATACGTCCACGGTTCTCTTCTTGTTACATACCAAGTATCGGGAATAAGAGATTCCGCAATCCAATGGTCACGCTTCATGGATGGAAGCATAGAAGCGTGATCTACAAAAAATGGAGATTGTTTCGTAATTGATTCGAGGTAATCTTCTTCACCAATCATATTTTTCCTTTTTTCTTGTATGCTTTAATAATTTTTCATTGTTGTATCCTTACTTATTGATTTCAATGTGTTTGGAGCGGATTGTCAGCTGAAGATGACACATATCTTCGTGTTCTTACCATTGACATTGCTTGCTGTGATGCGTGGGACTTGAGCCAGCTGACGGCGATTTGCGTGCGGTCATGCAGTTGCAAGGTGAAGAGGATTCGACTGATGGTTCGTCGTATCGTCGCGGGCTCCAGTACCAGTTTGCGGGCGATTTCCTCGTTGGTCATGCCTTCCGCGATCAGTGTGCATATCTCGCGTTGGCGCGGCGGCAGGGCTGCGAACGAATCCCGCAGCTTCTGTTGTTCGCGGCCTGCTGTGGGTCTGGGCATGCCGTGTTCGAGAATCTGCCGGGTGATGCGTGGCGTGACCACGGCGTCTCCGTTCGCCACCGCATGAATCGCATCCTTGACGGCTGCAGCACTGGCGTCTTTGAGCAGGAATCCGCTGGCTCCCGCATCCAGTCCACCGTATGCGTAGTCGTCCTCGTCGTACGTGGTGAGGATCAGCACGTGAATGGCGGGCCATCGGCGGGTGATTTCACGGGTGGCGGTGATGCCGTCCATCACGGGCATGCGCACGTCCATGAGCACCACGTCCGGCAGCGGGCCTCCTGCCGATTCCAGTCGCTCGATTTCAGCGATAGCCTGTCGGCCATCGCCCGCCTGAGCGACGATCGCGATGTCACTCGCCTTGCCAAGCATGAGTTTGTAGCCGAGCCTCGCGTATTGCAGGTCATCGACCAGCATGATGTTCGTCATCCCACGTCACGCCTTTCTCTTGTCGGACGGACGTCAGCATCGCGGTCACCCGCCAGACACCGGTTTCCGCCCTGTCCGGCCCGTAGCAGAGGAACCCTTCGGTTCGGGCGATGGCGTCCGCGATTCGCGCCAGACCGGTGCCGATGGCACCATCGGAAGGCTTGGGGAGGTTCGTTGATCCGTCGTTGGTGATGGTCGCGATCAGGCTCCCATCCGCCGCGTGATCCCATGTGACGTTCAGATGCGCGAGGCCGGGCGCATGGCGCACCGCGTTGGTGACGGCCTCACGGGTCACCCGGAAGCACAGATCCGCCTGGTCGGGGTCCTCGCTGCGTCGGCCGGTCTCGGTGAATGTGGCGATCACGCCGGAAGCCCGTACGTGTGCGAGCACCGGTCGGATGTCATCCCACATGTATCGCTGCGCCGACTCTTCGATCGCGGTGTCATTCATCTCGTGCGACTGCGTACCGCCTGTGGTCGGCGGAATACCGGGCAGGTTCGCATCGGTGGCGGTCAAGGCCCGCAGGGCGTGCCGGGTGTCCTGCAGGCCGCTTTTGGCGATGTCGCGGATCGCGTCGATGGCCTGTGCGACCTCTGGATCCACATCTTGTCCTTCCACCTGTTCGGCCAGTCCTTGGGCCAATGCGATGATGCTGGTCAGATCGTGGCCGACGCTGTCGTGCATCTCGCCGACGATGCTGCCGCGCCGAACGGCCGCATCCCGCTGTTGGGCGAGCAAGTCCGCGCGCAGACGCTCGTCGCGTTCGCGTTGGAGCGCCAGGGAGGATAGGCGCCGGTTGCGGACCGCATAACCCAGCACGCCGATGACCACTATCGGAAGCATGGCGGGCAGTATGTCAAGCCAGATCGACCATCCGGCCTGCCGCCAGCCGTCTCCGGCGAACGCCTGACTGCCCAGCACCATGCAGGGGGCAAGTCCGAAGCACAGGATCCGCAAATCACTGGAGACGGTCATGATCAACGCCCAATAGGCAATCATCGGCATGATCGGAGCCCATTCACCCACGCCGGCGAGATCCAGCAGCAACGCCAGAGCAAGCTCTCCGCCCATCACCCATTCGGGTCTCACGTACCGCCATGCCAGCGCGACGCCGCCGGCAAAAACGGCGGCCAGCATCAGCATAAACACGCTTGGCGTGTGCGTGGCCCAATACGAGTGATACGACGGGACGGCATCGCGCCTGGTGACCCATAGCATGCGCAGCATGAACAGCGTGGCCACGACCGGCAATCCATAGACCGGCAGGCCGCCCGGTTTCCTCAATCCCAGCGGAGCATCGCCCGTATCCCATATCCTCGACTCACAATCAGACATACTCGCATGCATATCCGCTTGGTGCTTATTCTCCTGCCGCACGAGCGATGTAGGACGGATTTTGCGGACATTCAAAATAAAAAAGAATGTGGAGGTAACAGACAATGGCAAAATCATTATTTGAGGAACTGGGCGGCAAATACGAAAGGCAAGGGGATTATTTGATACCGTGCTTAACTGTACCCGCCGAAGAAGAACAGGCAATAGGCATCTGGGGGCAACGGCATTTAGATTATCTAAAACAGTACCGTAAAGTTACATACACCAATCTTCTTACAAGCGGCAGGCTAAACGCCTACCTTGCCGACATCAACAGACAGGCACAGGAACGCTTTGAAAGGCTCATAGAGGGTATGAAACAGGCACAGGGCATAACGGAACAGCTAAAGGCAGAAAACGCCTTAGAATGGACAGGATGCCTCAATAACATAAGGGCTTGTGCGAGGGAGATTGTGGAAAAGGAAATTATTTTTGCATAAACAGATGATTAGTGGCAGGGGGAAATCCTGCCGCTTTTTCTGCTTTAGTTTGTCAGCTTGACAAATAAAGGGTTAAGGAATATAATTAGATTCAGTATTATACAAGGAGTTAATAAATATGCGGCAAGGTATTCTTAAATAAACTGTCAATTTGATAGTGGGAACAAAAAGTAGCAGTCCCGTTTCACTTTTAATATGGGGCTTAGTTTTTTGTACCCAGTTTAAGAATACTTTTATCATGTAATTTTATATGCCCGAAAACATATAAGTGTTTTGGGGCTATTGGAGTTATTTACCCAGTGATAGGAGTATTTATCACTGGGTATTTTTATGCCCTTTTTTGGGTGTTGATAGGAGGAAAATCACATGAAAATAATTAACTTAGGCATTCTGGGTCACGTTGACGCAGGAAAGACAACATTAACGGAAAGTTTATTGTATACCAGTGGTGCAATTGCAGAACCAGGGAGCGTAGATGAAGGCACAACAAGGACAGATACAATGAATTTGGAGCGTCAAAGGGGAATCACTATCCAGACAGCAGTGACATCTTTTCAGTGGGAGGATGTAAAAGTCAACATTATAGATACGCCAGGCCATATGGATTTTTTGGCGGAAGTATACCGTTCTTTATCCGTATTAGACGGAGCAGTATTATTAGTTTCTGCAAAGGATGGCATACAGGCACAGACCCGTATACTGTTTCATGCACTACAGATAATGAAGATTCCGACAATTTTTTTCATCAATAAAATTGACCAAGAGGGGATTGATTTGCCAATGGTATATCGGGAAATGAAAGCAAAGCTTTCTTCGGAAATTATAGTGAAGCAAAAGGTTGGGCAGCATCCCCATATAAATGTAACGGACAATGACGATATGGAACAGTGGGATGCGGTAATTATGGGAAACGATGAACTATTAGAGAAATATATGTCAGGGAAACCGTTTAAAATGTCAGAACTGGAACAGGAAGAAAACAGGAGATTCCAAAACGGAACGTTATTTCCCGTTTATCACGGAAGCGCTAAAAACAATCTGGGGATTCGGCAGCTTATAGAAGTAATTGCCAGTAAATTTTATTCATCAACGCCTGAAGGTCAATCTGAACTATGCGGGCAGGTTTTTAAGATTGAATATTCAGAGAAAAGGCGGCGTTTTGTTTATGTGCGTATATATAGCGGAACATTGCATTTGAGGGATGTTATTAGAATATCTGAAAAAGAGAAAATAAAAATCACAGAGATGTATGTTCCGACAAACGGTGAATTATATTCATCCGATACAGCCTGCTCTGGTGATATTGTAATTTTACCAAATGATGTTTTGCAGCTAAACAGTATTTTGGGGAACGAAATACTGTTGCCGCAGAGAAAATTTATTGAAAATCCTCTCCCTATGCTCCAAACAACGATTGCAGTAAAGAAATCTGAACAGCGGGAAATATTGCTTGGGGCACTTACAGAAATTTCAGATGGCGACCCTCTTTTAAAATATTATGTGGATACTACAACGCATGAGATTATACTTTCTTTTTTGGGGAATGTGCAGATGGAAGTCATTTGTGCCATCCTTGAGGAAAAATATCATGTGGAGGCAGAAATAAAAGAGCCTACTGTTATATATATGGAAAGACCGCTTAGAAAAGCAGAATATACCATCCACATAGAAGTCCCGCCAAATCCTTTCTGGGCTTCTGTCGGGTTGTCCATAGAGCCGCTCCCTATTGGAAGCGGAGTGCAGTATGAAAGCAGAGTTTCACTTGGATATTTAAATCAATCGTTCCAAAATGCGGTTATGGAGGGGGTTCTTTATGGCTGCGAGCAGGGGCTGTATGGATGGAAAGTGACAGACTGTAAAATCTGTTTTGAATATGGATTGTATTATAGTCCTGTAAGTACCCCCGCAGACTTTCGGCTGCTTTCCCCTATCGTATTGGAGCAGGCTTTAAAAAAAGCAGGGACAGAACTATTAGAGCCATATCTCCACTTTGAAATTTATGCACCGCAGGAATATCTCTCACGGGCGTATCATGATGCTCCAAGGTATTGTGCAGATATTGTAAGTACTCAGATAAAGAATGACGAGGTCATTCTGAAAGGAGAAATCCCTGCTAGATGTATTCAAGAATACAGGAACGATTTAACTTATTTCACAAATGGGCAGGGAGTCTGCTTGACAGAGTTAAAAGGATACCAGCCAGCTATTGGTAAATTTATTTGCCAACCCCGCCGCCCGAATAGCCGTATAGATAAGGTTCGGCATATGTTCCACAAGTTAGCTTAACAGCTTGCAAAAGTCATATAAAATGAGATTTGAAAGGATTAGAGACTAATTATGATGAAATGCGAATGGATATTGTGTCCTGTTTGTGGGAGCAAAACCCGTAATAAAATTAGGAAGGACACTGTTTTGGAGAATTATCCCCTTTATTGTCCAAAATGCAGACAAGAAAGATTGATTAAAGTTGACAACTTGAAGATAACTGTCATCAAAGAGCCAGACGCTTAAGACGCAGAGCCGATGAAATTGTGGAACAATTCACGAATCATCGGCTCTTTTTGTTTCGTATTTGAAAGAACAAACTCACCAAATAAAAAAAACGATATTCGGGTGGGTTATTTTGTTATACCCTAAATTACCCTCTGAATTTGTTTTTAAATTTGGAGGGATTTTTTTATGTCCTTTTTTCGGGCAGTTATCTATCTGCTCATACGAAGCAAAATTTATCAATACATAGCATATCAGAGAACGGCAGGAAACCAGTTAAAAAAATTTCTGCCAGTGCAACGGTACTTCTCACCTTGAAAGTAGAAGTACAATCTCCATACAATAGAATTACTATTTCCTATAACCGTAAAGGTCACAGAGCCTTTGCGGTTTTTCTTTTGTCGATTTTTGTTGGAAAGTGCCGTAGGGCTGTTTCTGATATGCGGTGTCGTTCTCCGCCTCTCCATCTGGATTTTTTACATTTCAAAAATTCAGATGGGAGGTATTTATGGTGAAATATGCACCAAGAAAGGTATATATCAGAGAAAGTGGCGGCTATGTGGAATTATCCTACACGGAGTTCTGCCGTTGCAGGGAATCCGACCAGACCTATATGGACAAGCTGTTTATCCCCATTCAAGGCTGTCTGCTTGAAGTCGTGAGGGAGCAATACACAGACTTCTACCGTGACAAGGAACGGTGGCGTTATCTGCAAAAATTAGATACAAAGAATAGACTGCTATCTCTCGACGGATTTACGGACAGCGAGGGGAATCCTCTGGACTTTATCACTGATGAAGCGGTGGACATTGCAGAAACCGTTGTCAATGCGGTCATGGTGGACAGGCTGAAAGCCGCCCTGCCTTTGCTGTCGGATAGTGAACAGGAGCTGATACAGGCAATCTTTTTTGACGGACTTTCCGAGCGTGAAGTCGGGGCGAGGTTGGGCATAACCCAGAGCGTTGTAAACAAACGCAAAGCCAGAATCCTAATAAAACTAAGAAAGATAATAGAAAATTAAAATTTAAGGCGTTCAGCCCCCTTGTTTTTTCCTTTGGGAAGATGAGGGGGCTTTTCTCTGCCCTCTCAATCAATTCTGATTGGAGGAAGTAAGAATGGCATACAACCACGGACGGGAGGACAGGAAATGGCGTATCTGGAAAGAAGCGGAGGAAAAGCTGCTGCGTGAGTGCGGCGTTGATGAAGCGACCATTGAGCAGATACGCATGGCGGACAGGGCAGACTTCAATTCCAACAGGCGGTTTTACCGATGACGACCGTCGGCGATGTGCGAATGCCACGTTGCGCGGTGAGCCACGAACCAAGCATCGCCATGGCGGCAAGCAAGAGCACGACCACGAGCCACAGGAGCCACGGCATGCCGAATACCAGCACGTCAAACGACAACCAGATGCCGATGGAGAACGAGACGGATACGAGCAGACTGGGAACGAACGCGATCAGGGACGAGGTGACGACAATCATAAGCCCATCCAAGGCGGCGATGGCGTTGAGCTGGCCTTGGGTTCCACCGCTGACGGCTACTAGCGCGAGGTCAAGCTCCCGTCCACGCTGGGCGATCAGATAGCCCGAGCACACCGCCGCCAGCACCAGGACCAGCGATGTGCCGATCAATGCCAGGATACGGGCGAAACCGGGCACCTCCACCGTCGGCGTCCCCGCGGGAAGCAGCCGCGTCCACGCGGTGATGGTCGAGGTGAGCGACTCATATGACATGAGCAGCGTCAATCCGGCGGCCAAGGGAATGATGGTGGACGAGGACGCGCACACCCTGGCCCGAGCCTGCTGGCATGCGATGCGCCACGCCGGCCAGGGAAGACGCACCACCGCCGTCCACATGCGCACCGTCGCCGACAGCACGGCCGGACCGGCAAGGCAGACGGACACGGTGAACAGCAGCATCGCGATCATGTTGCCGTACGCCAGCGGCGACATGGACGAAAACGTGACCTGCACCGACATCCGCGCCATCGATGTCTTCCGCACGTTCAGCAGACCGACCGCCAGCGAGACCAACGCCCCGGCGAACATGATCCAGGCAAGAACAAGACGGGGAACACCGACCGTTTTCGGAGGGTTCGCCGCCTCGCGCAACGCCTCGACCGGCGATATGCCGCCGACCACGCGCACCGTCAACAGCGAGCCGACCAAGGCCATCGCGAATCCGAAGACGATACCGCAACTCCACGCCCGCAGCATGCCCGTCACATCCTGCGGCAGAAACGGCAACCCGTTCGCCTCCAACTGCCGGGTCGCGAACGGATAGAGCCCCCGTGCCAGCGCCGGCGAGACGATAAGCGAGACGAGCGTGGCGGCGACATCCAACAGCAGCACCTGCGCGCAGACGCGCGACGTCAACTGTCCGGGCGTGGCACCCTGCAATGCGATCAAGGCGAGGGCGCGGCGGCGCTGACGGATGGCCGAGGAGACCACCAAAAGCACCATGAGCATGCCCACGACGATCATCGGCACCAGAGGAGGGCCGCTCAGCTCCATCGAGAACATCACCGCCCTGCCATGCAACCCCGGAACCGCCATGGCCATCCTCGCGTTCGACAACATGACCATCACCATGCCCGACACGCACTGCACCACTGCCAGCAGCAGCAATACCGCGCCCCACACGACAGGCGCATCCCTGAAATCACGCAACAGGCCACGCATCAAATCGCCTCCCGCCCATCAAGACCGGACGAATCGGAACCGACCTCGGCCAACACACCGTCACGCATCCGCGCGACGCGATCGCAGCGGACCGCGACCTCGGGACTGTGCGTGACCATGACCACCGCATGACCAGGACGATCCGCGAACGCGCGCAGCTCATCGACCACACGCCCGCCGGACTCGGTGTCCAACGCGCCGGTCGGCTCGTCGGCGAACACGATCTCGGGATCGGCGACGAGCACACGGGCCAACGCCACACGCTGCTGCTCCCCGCCCGACAGCAACGTCACGTTTTGCCTGCGCAACCCGAGAATCCCCAGACGGTCAAGCAGCCCGGCCGCGCGATCCCACGGATATTTCGCACCGCGCAGCGTGAACGGAAGCCTGAGGTTGTCCTCCACGCTCATCGAAGGCACCAGATTATACGACTGGAACACAAACCCCAGATGATCACGCCGGAACCGCGCCGACTGGGCACGGCTCATACGGGTCACCTCCTGTCCCAGCACCCGTACAGAGCCATCGGAGACGGACTCCAACCCCGCCAGACAATACATGAGCGTGGACTTGCCTGAACCAGACGGTCCCACGATCCCCGTCATCTGACCCCAACCGGCTGTGAAATCCACATGCCTCAGCACCGGCACCGTCTCACCCCTACGCAGCTCGAAACTCTTCGACAGCCCCGCGGCCGCGACCGGAGCCGACGCCATTGCATCGCTCCCCGTTCCCCTCAAATGTCGAACCATTATCCACCTTCCTCACCTGCGTATTGGACTTCGATACCCCCACTATCCATCGAAGAGACAATGAGCAGCAAGAAGACGTGCGAAAATGTCATCTAGAGATGACACCCTCAATAGGGGAAAATAATGCCAAAGATGATGGCACCTATAGAGAATGTCTCTTTTTATTGTTTTAAGGACGGCGCAAGCTGCTGTTTTTGGCAAGCATGTAGTACAAGGGAACGGTTTTGAGAAGGTGGTCGTGTTTCCCTTCTCCAATGACATGGCCATTACTCAGGACATATATCATTTCGGCATTGCGCACGGTAGTGAGTTGGTGGGTGACGATAATGAAAGTGCGGTCTTCGGCTTGTTCCAGTAGTTGGGTAACAAGCTGTTCGTTATCAGCGTCCAGGTTTGCGGTGGCTTCGTCGAGTAGGATGATTTTTGCCGTGGAAAGAAGAGCACGAGCTATGGCGAGTCTTTGGCGTTCTCCGCCTGATAGCATGATTCCGTTTTCTCCTACCTGCATATCAAGACCTTTGTCGGATCGGTCTAGTAGATGGGAGAGGTTCACGGATTTCAATGCCCGTCGGCATTCATCATCGCTACAATCGTTTGATCCGAGAAGTAGGTTCTCTCGTATGCTGCCGGACAGTGCCGGTGAATCTTGTTCCACGTATGCGATGTGGCTGCGTAAATCGTCTCGATCACAGGTTGTTATGTCCTTGCCGAGTACATTGATGTTTTCGCTGGAAGGATCATAGAAACGTTCGATAAGTTGTAGGATGGTGCTTTTCCCTGCGCCTGAGGGCCCGACGAGTGCCGTGACGCTTCCCTGGGATATGGAGAGGTTCAGGTCGTGCAGAATTGGTTTGGATTCATATGAGAAGTAGACGTGTTGGAATTCCACTGCTGGCGGACATGGGCTGCTGTGTGCCAGCGGCATATGTTCATTGATTGTTGTGACGACGGTGTCATGGTCCTTTTCTTCGGGAATATCCAATATTTCCCGTATACGGTTCATTGCGGCCATTGAATTGCCGATTTGTGAGCCTGCGTAAATGATCTGGCTGAGCGGTGAGATGCTGATGAACAGCAACATGATGAACTGGGTAAGTTTTTCGACGGATAGCAGCCCTGTGGTTACGCGCCATAATCCCAGACCGAACACGATGATAGCTGCGAGCTGCAGGGCTATCGTGGCCAGTGGATTGATGACCGACTGGATTCTGGCGATCTTGAGTCCGGACAGGCGGACACGGTTGATTAAGGCGGCAATGACCTTATTCTCGTTCTCGAAGCCGTTTGAAGCGCGTATGGTGCGGATACCGGCGAGATCACGATTGAGTATGGAAGTAAGGTCGCCGAGCGTGTATTGGCTGTCATAGCTTGCTCGTTCAATGAATTTAGCGGACAGCAGCATGAGTGTGAATACGGTGAGAAGCAGGGTGATTGCTGTGCCGAATAGGATTGGGTCAAGCATTGCCATAAACACAGCGGAACCGATGACGGTGATGAAGCCTGATGCAAGGGCTGATGTGCACTGCATGAATGCATTACGCAGTTGTGAGGTGTCGTTGCTGACACGGCTGAGCAGGTCGCCGGAGTCGCGTTGATCGTATTCGCGTATGGGCAGGCGTAGCAGGTGTTTGCTTAGTGTGAGACGAGCATCCCTTACGATATCCTCTCCTGTACTCTGCAGTTGGTAGTTCTGTAGGGCTGATATAGCTCCTGAGGCGATGACGAGTAACAGCATTCCGGCAATGACGGGCCACTGGGGAACCTGGAATACACCGTTCTGGAAGAAGTTGGTCATGTACTTAGGCAGGAGCAGCGTCATAGAGGCTCCTATGGTTCCAAGGCATAGGATGAGTGCCAGCCGTCCTCGGTATTTTCGGAGGGGAGAAATCAGATTGTACATGGAGACATGTTTCATGTGCATGGTGTCGTCCTGGTCGTTGACGGTCATTGCGTATCTTTCCGTTCGGAACTGGCTCTAGTAATGGTGTATTGTTTGACGGCATCAGGTTCGCCGATGGGTATACCGTTGGCTTCTACCCAAGCGTGTGCGCGGAAGGGACGATCGGTGAACCCGGTGCACCATGTGACGGATCGGCGAGATATGCGGCATGCCGCCGCTGTGGAGAGCGACCGAAGTAGACAACCCTGCTGGCTTCGGCATCTGCGGCTTACCGCGCATACGGCATTGCGGTAACGTTCCGCCATGCTGGTGTCGGCCGGCGGATATCGTTCGGACCACGTTTCAAGCCGGCGGCAGAACTCTCCGATTTGCTGTCGTTCCATCCGTCTTCCGATAATGATGGCAATCAGCGCTATCAGGCGGTCGTGAAAGTTGGCTCGTGTGATCGCTTCCGGCTGTAGTGGGATGCTCATAGACGCACGTGCTTCCCCATATCGGCGAGGAAACGATCCGCGTCCCGGGCGATGATTTGTCTGTCGGCCTGATATTCTTCGGCGATTTTATTCGTGCAATCCTCGACGGTTTTGCCGCACATCAGACCGTCAAGGATAATCCGGCCTATTTCGTTGACCTGCAGGTATTCACCGGTGTCGTTGACGAAGACGATCGCCCCGCCCTCCTTGGGATACAGGGATATCTGATTCCTCAGACTGATGCTTGTCTGTGTGTCATCGGCTTGCATATCTCAGCCACCTTTCCACTGCTGCTACTCGTTGCATTTCAAACAGGAATGTGATGTCAGGCATCGGCATGGAAGCTCGACGCCGTATGGCTGGCATATCGATCAGTCCCTCCTCGTCCAGCACTCCGCCGGCGATTGAATCGAGCAGCGCGTCCTTCGAGCGTTGCCATGCCAGATACAGTGAATATGAGTGATCGCCTTTGACGGGACGCCGGAATATCGTTTCGGGGATTATGCCCTTGAGCGCCCGGTATAACACGGCTTTGTGTAGATTTCCCTCGGTGCGTGCACTGATTGGGGCGCATAGCGCATAGTCCGCGATTCCGTGGTCCAGATAGGGGGAGCGGAACGTTATGTCGTTGGAGGCGAACGTCCGATTAACCTGATTGAGCATTCGTGCCTGCATTGACAGAGAGTAGAGCGCCTGATGACGGCTTCGGTCGGGGTTCAATGGCCGAATGTCGGCGTGTTTCAATTGTGATTCAACGGCGCCATATAGGATATTCCTGGCTTTCGCGGTCAGGAATTCGGGAATGCGTATGGCATCATGCCATCCACAAGGCGAAGAGCGATGGTCATGACCTTGTTCCGCGTCCAGGAACGATGACCGTAATTCCTCATGCAGATCGGTGCCATCGGTGAGATCGAGAATTGCCTGATAGGGTGGGACCCGGTAATCGGCGCTGTATTGTCTTCGGATGTCCCGTAGCCGTAGCGGGTGTTCCCGCAGGCAGCTCCATGATGAGGATGGCATGGATGCGAACAGCTCGTCTCCTCCGAAACCCGTGACATGGATACGGCTTGCGTCTGCTTCCATTTCGGAGATTCGGCTGAGATAGCCTTCGATATCGCTCCAGTAGACCGGTTCTTCAGGTATCTCTCTGTTGGGATATTCGGCTGCGGGTTCGAATGATCTGTTTCCATCCACGACCCGGCCGATTTTGATGAGTGGCATCCGAACGTCCTCGGAGATTCGCTCGGCCCATCGGGAATCCTGATTCATTGGATCGTCGGGTGTTTCATGATACAGGGGCATACGAACCCCCTCGCCGGCGAAGACGTATGTGATGGCGGCGGAGTCCACTCCTCCGGACACATCGGCGGATAGTGGTGCCTCATTGCGCCACTCATCCGCGATCGTCAGGAAACGGCTTCTTAGTGATGCCAAGATCTCGTTGCTCGGAACATGTTTTGCGGGTGAAGGTTCCGCTCTCGTATATCGCGGCCTATTGGATTTGTCGAGGTGCAGTATGGTTGCGGCGGGTATGGAATGTATGTTCCTCCATGGGGATTTGTCCCCTCGAAGGCTGTCAGGGAGCGAAGGCAGCAAATCCATGACAATGCGTTCCAGGTCAAGATCGGCGTTCGTGATGCTTGCAAGTCGGGAGGCGCTGTCCGACAGGAGCACTTCATCTTCGGAGACGGTCCAGAACACGCGATCGCCACTCAGCAGAGGAACTTGGACGCATGTTCCCTCGTCATTGATGCTGATGGAGGCGGGAAGCTTCGAACAGTTCGTCGGCTTCCCGCCGCGGACAATCACGGTACGGTTTGGGTTCTTATGCGTAAACGGCATCACGTTTCCCTATCCTGATACAGCTAGGGATCATCAATATATGCAGGGTTTCGGTCAGTTCGATCCCCAAGGGAACGGGGCCTTGGCGCCGCCAACATCGACATAGTTGCCGAACCATACGCCATTGGTTGCTTCCTTGAATGATGCGATGACCTCAACGGCCGGGGGTACATAATCCTTCATCTTCGTTCTCCTCATGCTCTGTATATGGGACCGGATTGCATGCCGGTGCATGCCATTCCAGTTAACCTGATTTGGATGGTACATCCAAGAATGTGTTTGGTGTTTGTCATCTTCGGATGACAAACACCAAACACATGGACCTTAGGGAAGCGGGTGATCCGCTGGCGTTTTTCAGTCTTCCTTCCAAAGCTGGCCGCGGGAACCCTCTTTTACCACAGTGCCTTTATCCAGTACCACAACGTCATCGGTAATCGGCCTCAGCCTGCTGTCCGGTTCGGATGCGATGAGCACCGCAACGCCACGATTCGCCTGCTTCCGTATCTGCTCGCAGATCCAATTCGTGCCCGATCGATCGAGTGTCTGGAGCGGTTCGTCCATGATCAGGGCCTTGGGGTTGGGAAGCAGAGCTATGGCGAATCGCATTTTGAGGACATCGATCGGAGCGAGAGCGTGGAGCCTGACGGTGAGAAGATTCTGCAGTTCGGTCATGTGAATGATCCCGTCAAGAAGCGGATCAGGCGTTCCGGCCCAGAGCGCCTTCCAACGAAGATAGGTTCCGGCCGAGTAATACGGGGACAGTGAAATGGCTTCGGGCATTGCGTTCACAACGTTTTTTGGTATACGGGATGTGCCATAGGGTTTGCCGCAGGTGGATATGCATCCGGAATCCGGGATATCCAGCCCCAGCAGCATCCGGAGAACGGTTGTTTTGCCGGCGTCATGTGGCCCCGTCAGAACGGTGACTCGACCTGCATAGGCGGCAAATGTGATTCCATGCAGTTCGCGGCCGGCATGGTTGAATGAGACATTCTCAAACGCGATGATGGGTGAAGCCGAATCGGGCAGCTGGCACATCGTTTTCCTTTCTTCGATTGACCCGGCCGCAATACAGTTAACCAGTTCGCTCTATTCTCCAGTAAAACGATTGTGCTGTTTGTCATCTGAAGATGACAAACAGCACAATCGTTGAGATGAATATCGTGATTTTTATGCTGGTTTGCCGCCTGTTATTTGGTCCAGCCCCGATTGATACCAGGCTATGGCGATTTGGACTCGGTCCCGCATGTGCATTCTGGCCAATATGCGGCTTACCGTGCGTCGTACCGATGCCGTTTCGATGAACAAGTGTTCCGCGATTTCCTGATTGGACAAACCTGCCGCCACGAGTTCCGCGACTTCATATTCCCGCTTGGAAAGTCCGTCGAATAGGCTTCGTAGCAGCTTGATGCGGGTGTTGTCCGATATGGGCCGAACCCCGCGATTGAGTACTTCACCGGTGATTCTCGGTGTCAATACTGCATCTCCGTTATGCACGGCGTGTACGGCGTCACGTAGCTGTTTGGGGGTCGCGTCCTTGAGCAGGAATCCGGATGCCCCTCGCGCCAATCCGTCGAAGGCGTAATCGTCCTCATCGTATGTGGTCAGGATCAGTATCTGGATTTGGGGGAATTGTTCCTTGATGATGCCCGTCGCCTCTATGCCGTCCATGACGGGCATGCGCACGTCCATCAGAATCACGTCAGGCAGTTGCTGCGGTGATTGCCGTAGGAATTCGATTGCTTGGGCGCCGTCCGCGGCCTGTGAGCTGACGATGATGTTCGGATCGTTGTTCAGCATCATCATGAAGCCGGTGCGCGCCCCTCGCATGTCATCGACCAGCATGACCTTGATGATGTCGTCTCTTGCATCCTTCATGGTTCTTCCGTTTCTTTCAGGGGATTAGTGCCTTGACCGCCCAGCCATTGCCGTATGGCCCATAGGACAGGGTGCCGCCCATTTTCGTAAGGCGTTGGGAAAGTCGTTGCAGTCCGGTTCCACCTGTCGGCTTCCCGCTTTGACCGGATGCCTCGCTGGTGGTGTCGTGTCCGGAGACGTGTCCATCGTTGCGGATCGTGATTGCTGTTCCGCCATCACGGTAATGATTCCAGGAGACAGCAATGCGGGTCAGTCCCGCGCCGTGCCGAAGGGCATTGGTCAGTGCCTCGCGAGTGACGGCGAAGCATAAATCCGAACGGCGGGGATCCTCGACGCGTCTTCCCGTTTCGGTGAACACGACGATGATTCCGGTCGCGCGTATGTGTTCCAGTACGGGTCTGATATCGTCCCAATCCCGTAAGCGCAGGACGTCATCCTGATTCACTGGGTCAAGACCGACCTGTTCCAAAGACGGCTGCGATTCCTCTTCATTGAAGACCTTCAGTATGCGGCGCGTATCGCCCAGACTGTCTTTTGCAATCGATGTGATCTCCGCTAAGACATCGGCCAGTTGCGAGTCGGAATAGCCGCCGTTCCTTATGCAGTCCTCGCCTCCTTGCGATAACGCTATGATCGAGGTCAATCCATGACCGACGCTGTCATGCAGTTCGTTGGCCATGCGAAGGCGCCGTTCCGTACGATTCTTCTCCTCCGCCAGTATTGCGGTCTTTCGCCGTGCTTCGGACAGTAGCCTATTCGCCGTTCGACGGTCCCGTGCTATGGACAACAGTGAGGATGCGATGCCGGCCAAAGCGACGGAATATAGTAACGCCAAATACTGAGGCTGCAGAGAGGCGGGATGCATGTATTGCACTGCGATCATGCAGATCATGGCCAGATCGCACATGGCCTGAGCATACAGGGGAAGCCGGATGCACAGATAAAGCACCAGGATAACCGCGACCTGCGTGTATGAGTGCAGGCCAACGCCGAACAGGACGCTCAGGGAGAGCTCAATGAATTCCAAGGCCAGCAACGCCACGGGGCTTCTGGACCTTAACGTCACGTTTATGGCTCCTAAAACCAGCAGTATGAGGAAGTACCATATTCCCGCTCCTTCGTTGAGGAACCGGATAAACGAATATCCTGTGCCGATTGCCATCCGCTCTTCCACATAATCGCGGATCAGCACGCCCATCGTGCCGACGATGCAGATCAGAGTCGTCGTGAAACGAAGCAGGCGTTCCCCTTTGAGCTGCCGAAACCATAGGATCAATCGATTGCGCGGGGTGACGGCCAGCGTTTGTCCCTCATCTGATGACTTACCCCGGCGTGAGCCCATAATGAGGCGGTTCCTCGCAACCTGCACCTTACGCCTTCTTCGTTGTCCGAGAATACAGCTCTCCCATTATCTACGATTCACGGCTCACCCGTCCATGACTTGGCTCCTGTTTGACATCTACGGATGACAGTGACCTATCGCAGACTTCCGCTCTGATTTCGGAGAGAATGATTCAGGCGAGGCTGCTCGACATACTTTCCTTCATCGGCGCGGGAACACGGCCCCTGGCCATGCGCCGTGCGAATGACCGTATTGCCTGGCCGCTCGCATGCTCGCGGCGGTGCGCCGGGCGGACCGCAAGACCCGACGCAACGAACTGCCCGACCGCACCTGCATCAGCGACCGGCTCGGAGACCAGACGATTGATGTCATTGAAACCAGCGAAACCAAAGGACTCAACGGCAGCTGGACGCGCAGCACCCGAAAAAACGCCAGAAAACTCCTCACCCCGGACGAACTCGGACGCATCCCCTCCGACCGATGCGTCTACCTACTCAGAGGCATACCGCCATTCCTCAGCAAAGTTTGTCATCTATAGATGACAAAACAGCTCTTTTATAATCGGCGTCCAAGCTATAGTGCGATTATAAAAGCGAGGGTTATCACAAGAAGTTGAGAACTCTCAACGTCTGGCAAACTCATCAGACGAATAACTGTAAGAGAGACTCATTATGAGCGCTCTCAGACGTGTGCTTCTTAGAGCTTTCATGCCATTGTTGGTATGGTCCGTCTCTAAAAACCTACGTTTGCTGGTAATGCGCTCAGTACTGGCAGGAGTGAGTCAAGTTAGTTGACTTTGTCAAGACACATGACTGCCATAGCAAGTGGACGCAATAATTCAGTCAAAAGAAAGGGGTGATTCATTGAAGAACAACGTGAGACTAAACCGTAAGCGGAAAGGTCTTACGGTGTCTTCGTCATAAAAAACACAACTGGACTCAGATTAGACAAGACGCTGAAGCCAAGGCTATTCACCTTAAAAAGCCAAGCGAAAGCGTCTATCCAGATTCTATACACAATCTGCAGACGTAGATTAGCGGACGGAGAGTGTTAATGCAGCTCCTGCTTATGCCAATGTTCTATGCCTGTCACATTGTAAATGGCAATCGATGCAGCATGGAATGGAGGTTTTATGCAAGAACAAAAAGAAAACACACTTCATCGTTTTACCCCAAGATGGTGGGAAATTCTGGCATACGCATTGATGATTGCACTTGCAGTGATTCTCAGTGCAATGCAATTCCCTAAATGGGTAGTAGTACCACTTGTTTTAGCGATCATATTGGTTCGGGTCGCTCGAATACATCTCACAAAAAGAAAGCAAGGTTCATGATGTTGTTGTTTAAGATTGCTGGCACATTGGGCGTAAGCACAGCTGTAGCCACGAGTATAGTGAGTATCATTCTGACTGGATCTACACTAGTCACAATAATCCTCGCAATTACTACGATTCTTAGCGGTGGTGTAGATGCAATTCTAACCATGGGTTGGTCAGCCTTTGTTGCGACAGTCAAAAAGATTGTCGCCGAACGAGGTGCTGCTGCAGCAGCCGCTTGGTAATCAATGACCAACACCTGTAAATGTCGATAGGCGTCAAGAATTCTTTTTGGGCAAGCTACTGGAGGGTTCCATTGGGCAATCCCCAGTAGCTTTTCGATAGGCGGTAACGTTGAATGAATTGAAGCAAACAATTCTAATTGCAAAAATGACAATGGTTAATAAACGTCGTTTTCTCATGTCAATGACTCGTAATAATTTGGGGATTATATTATTGACGATAGTTAGAACGATCTTTCGATTCGTTGTAACGATAATCTTCTTTCATCTCGCAACATCGCGCTTTGACAGGGTGTATATACCATTTTTTGTAATAATGCTCTTGCTGATTATGACGATACAAGTAAGTAGCCCTTTGCTGTTTTCAACATCGGACTATTTTAAAACTATCGATTATCAATACTGGGCCGCACAATCTATCTCGCCATCTCGGCTGCTTTCTACTATAATTGATGCTCGAATACTTGAAACTACCATCGACAGCCTTGGTTTCACACTCGGGGTAGTGTTCGTCCTCGCACCAACATTCAAACTCACAACTATTTTTCTTATTGTATTTGTCAATCTTCTAGTAATGATGGGAACATACTATAGATTCTTCCATAAATTCCTTCCATTGGGGACAAGAGCGATTTTAGCATACGCTTTTTCTGCATGCTGTTTTTCGATTATAGCTTACTTTTTCTTTGATTTCCTATATAAATTGATTTCATATACTAAGATGTCCGTTTATAGCTACGGAGTCGGATCTACATTTGTAGCGAAAACAAACGACGACATTAACTCTATAATTGCGACTATCAGTCATAGCATTTCACGGCATATTGATGAGTTCAACCATATTAGTCCGATCCTTTACCTCACCATTATCCTCGTAGCATCTGTCGGAGTGTATATATTTAGACGAATACTAATTACAACACAAACCCTAAGAACAGATGCTGACATTGTAATACGGTCGAATTATGTCCGCAACTACGAAAAGACAGTGCTTAATTTTACAAATTTCTCAACTTTTTACAAAAGTCTAGAACGACGATACAAACCGGACTGTGGACACTCTCGACTGCAGATCTTTATACCGTTTGAATTTTGGATCTTTGTTTCAGTCAATTTTATAACTGCTCACTATGTATATAATAGCTGGGCTTTAGCGACTATTGCTTTTTTAGAAATCTTCTTGATGAGCACTGCTTTGACACGCTCAATAACCGGACATTACAAAGATATCTTCGAATTCGGTTTTGAACTCAAGTCGCTTAGATTGATGAAAATACTTTCGCCCTCCCTAATGGATTCGCTCTTTAAGGCAAAAAATAAACATCTGTTTTTACAGGTTGCAACACTTGGCACTGTCTATTCGGCAGCACTATTAATACAGATATCCCTACTAAAGGGACAGGTATATCTCTGGAGTCTGTTAATCCTCCTTTCCATACCGCTCGCCCTAGTAGCCTCTATCTGGACATTGCGCCCTACTTATGACGCTTTCCGCACTGTCACGAAGATGAACAGCTCACTTATGCTTGATTTTCATAAAATAGAAATGAGAGATATTTCTGGTGTTAGTGTTTTCTCGAAGATTACACAGACTCCATCAAGACTTATTATTTTCTTTACTCTTCTCGCAACAATACTAGGCGCATCTTTCAGTTTAATTCATGGAGATATTTGGAAAACGGTCTTTATCGTCATTTCTTTTGCCCTAACATTTTCTCTCACTCTCGGATGTGTTGGAACCTTCATAGAGTGTTTTAACTTAAACACAAACTTACGCTCAATAATTTGTTCTAGAGTCGCTTTCACCATAGTCATTGTACTTGCGCTTATTGTAAGCTTTATTACGGGTACCATTCATGGCATTGGACTCCCTCAGACCATGAACCCGGTTCATCTCGATTTCATGGAGTTATTGAAGCATAATTATACAGTTTTACTGATTACTATTGTGCTTGGTTTAACAACGCTAGGAGTCGGAGGATTGGTTCTTCCTTGCTATACCATGTTTAATTTAGGACTTATTACACCCGGTATTGTGGCAAACTATGGATGGAGTCCACTAATTACGGGTATTGCTCCTCATGCGCTCTTTGAGATATCAAGCTTTATTATTGGCATCCTTGTCTCCTTTGAAGTACATAGACTACTTCTTCGTCTCCAACTAGGTTTGCCATTTAATATGAAAAAGATCATTTCAACAGATATTGCTCTAATAGCCATGTCTTTTATTTTAATGATGCTTGCTGCTTTTATAGAATCTGGAGTTTCATATGTCTGAACTTTTGATAATTCAAGATTTAAACTTCTCCTACGACGACCATGTTGTTCTGCAAAATCTCAATTTATCAATTGACGCCGATATGCCTACATTATTATGTGGTGATAATGGAGTCGGGAAAACAACAATACTGAACATACTTTCGGGTGTTATCAGCCTTCCAGAAAACCATGGGAAATTCTTTTGGAGTGGAAAAGAAGTTCAGCTGAATGAGATTCAGGCTCGAGTCGCGTATATTCAAAGTCCCCCTGCATTGTTCGCCGGCCTCTCAGGGCATGAGAACATACGACTCTGCGCGATGCTGTTCAATGAATGTCAACGATATAGGCAGGCCGTCCGCAGGATGTGTAGATGGTTTGGTCTAACGCGTTTAGATCTTGATAAAGATGTGGCCAAATATTCGCAAGGAATGCTCCAAAAACTATGGATTTCTATCAACCTAAGCCAAAAAAAGGATCTATACTTACTTGATGAACCTTTTAATGGATTAGACAGTACCTCTATAAGTAAATTATGTGAATTAATACTGTCTTCACCGAAAACTTTTTTAATCGTCGCTCATGAACCACCGCAAATAGTCATTGATCATTGTCGTAAAATTTTTGTTATTCCAGCAGAGAAGAACTAATTTTCTCATTCTTATTCTCCAAATCAATGGAGATATGTCTGCTCAAATAACAGGCAAGTCTCGCTAGCTCTTCACGTAAACTGAGAGAATAGGCTATGATCGACATGACGCACAAAAGGTATTTCCGGGTGGCGGTATCAGCTATTGCCTTAATATATGTCTGCATGACGGGAATACTGATGTTTCAGGTGTCTGCGGCATATTCCCAGTGGAAATCAGACCAAATCGTCTGGGATCTAGCGACTTCAGTGTCGGCAGAGACGTAGGCGGCTGCGCGAGAATTCGGATTGACCGAATTTGAAAGACCCGAGCTTCCGGAGTATACCGAGCCATCTCATGAATACAGCATATTTCCGTGGAAATTACTGAAGGAGAGGGGGGATATCATATCAAGCGACAAACTCTTGAAGCAACAGACAACCTCCCATCTTGAATACGCGAACAGTGTTCTTGACGAATACAATCATCGCAATTGATGGCATGAAGGGACCGTTCTCCGATATATCGAAGAACGGTCCCTTTCGTTTGCTCTTTGGAATCGTCTTTATCCTAGTATTCCTCCGCAATGACAATTGCGTGTTCTAGGCCAAATAAAGATCATCGGCCTGCTCAATGGTCCGGTTCAGTTTCTTACGCGAATCGAAGAGGCGCTGACGTTCATGTGAAATTTTGGCTTTATCAATGGCGTCGCGCAGGCTCTTTACCCGCGTTCGGATTCGATCGTTCGTTTTCTCCGTGGTCGTCCGGGCGCGATCGAGCCGGACTGGCGTCATATACGGATCGCAGATGACTGGCGATTCCGGAAGATCGACGTCATCGAAACCAGCGAAACCAAAGGACTCAACGGCAGCTGGACGCGCAGCACCCGAAAAAACGCCAGAAAACTCCTCACCCCCGACGAACTCGGACGCATCCCCTCCGACCGATGCATCTACCTACTCAGAGGCATACCGCCATTTTTCAGCCAGAGGCGGTGATTGGTGATACATAGTTACAAAAAATCCTGAGGTATTGTCATCCCGGAATGACAGTTGACAATTTGGAGCTTGTAAGTCCACCTTCAATTTGAGAAGCTGACAATGAAAACGGAACGAGAGAATTGCGAATGTAATTTCTGAGACTCTTGCCGATATCTTATAGCAATAAAATGGCAACATCATAATACTGAGATTTTATAAGGAGCTCTATGATAAAAGAGTTTACGAATGCAGCACGATCACCTCCATTAAGTGCGACCAATAGGAGGCTGCAAAATAATGCTGATATATTACTCAAGGAAACTAATGCAATTTACTAATGAAGTTACATAGTGTTTGTTAACACTATTCAAAGGAGACAATGATGTCTAAGCATGAAAATGATATCCGCCTCACGTCTTGCGATAAGGGAAAGCGCCAAATGGCAAGTGCGGCAGTTGCTCTTGCGGCAGTGTTCGTCACTCCTTTTGTTGTTCCACTTGTTGCTTCTCTAATGGTAGTGCTAGGAATTGGAAGCGCAGCAGCCACCGCCATTGTCGCTGTAGCTTGGCTTGGATCTGCTGCGGTGGGAATGATCTTCCCCGCGGCGGCGCCACTCACTTCTACCATTCAATCCATGATTGGCACCTTGGGAACATCAGGTGCCGCAGCATGGTGATTTATTAATTAGATATTATGGCCTTGCAGGAAAGGAATAATGTGGGATTTCTGAAGTTGCTCTTTATTAAGACGCGTTGTATCCTAATGATTTCCTTAATGGCGTTTCTGGGTGGTGGACTTTTGGCCAGACTGCGTCCGTACCCTTTGAGCAAGGCCATAATTCCAAACGTGTATCTTAATGAACTGCTGTGGAATAATACTAAAGTATGGCTAACACTATTATTAGGGGGATTTCTTTTTTCTATTCCTACAACTATCGTATTGGTTATTAACTATGGCATCTTTGGTTGGAGTGCGGCTCAGTATTTGTTCCAAGGCTTTGGCGATAAATTATTGACAGCGGTTATTCCTCATCTTTTCTTTGAATGCTTTGCCTTGATTACTGCTGCAGGCATTGCACTAACTATTACACATTATGAATTATGTTTCTTGCAAAACAGTCAGAAACGAAATGTTGATACAGGTAATGTCGTTTTATTGACCCTGTCAATGGCTTTTATTTCATGGATCTCGCTTGTCCTTGCTGCAATTATAGAAACATACGTATCTCATATTTAAGGAGCATCATGATTCGCCTTTCGGTCTGGTTTGAGTCCTTGAAGTGGCGTATTTCCAACGGGCGTCGCCATACTTTGAACTGGTGGTATCTGGTATTGGCCGGCGTGCTGATTGTGTGGCTTGGCGTGGCAGAGGCCGTGGCGTTGCCTGCGTATGGCGGGTACGCGCATGAGGTGTTCTCGAATTTGCTGGCCGGGGTGCCGTCCACGCCGCCCGCGGCCGTGCAGGTGACGGTGTTCCAGTGGTCGTGTTCGGCGGTCTGGCTGGTGTTGGCGTATCGGCAGTGGGCTCGCCGCCAGTTCAAATGGATGATTGTGTTGATGGTGTGCAGCCTGCTGTATATGCCATTTGTGGTTTATCTGATGCATGAGGTGGTGGATCAGCGCAGAGGAGTCGTTCGGTTGGAGGAAAAGCCTCCGGAACCAAGTATTGTCGCTGACGATGAAATGATCGGAGATGAGCTAGGACAGATAGATTCCAGTATCGCGGCATCAGTAAACGCCGGCGATCCGACATCTCATCGCGGCAAGACTCGCCATGGACGCCACTGTTGAGGTTTGCGGCCTGGTCAAGCGGTATGCGGCCGGGCCGATGATAGGCCCGATTGATTTCGAGGCTGGGCCGGGTCAGGTGTTGGCTGTGGCCGGGTCGAATGGTGCGGGAAAGTCCACCACGCTGCGCATGACGCTTGGCCTGTCCGCTCCCAGCCGGGGCCATGCGCTGGTCATGGGCCGCCCGTACGGGCAGTTGGAGCGGCCGGGATTACAGGTGGGTGTGTTTCTGGGCGGCCGGTTGGGCGATGAGTCGATGACGGGCCGTGAGTATCTGACGTTCATGGCCGGCATGATGGGATTGCCCAACGTGCGCCGCCGCGTGCGCCGCGTACTGCGCGACTGCGGGCTGGAGCGTTGGCCGAAGACACGGATCAAAGGATATTCCACGGGCATGCGGCAACGGCTGGGCGTGGCCGGCGCGATCATCGCCGACGCGCCGGTTCTCGTGTTGGACGAGCCGTTCAACGGATTGGACATCTCCGGCAGACTCTGGCTGCACGACTCGATGCGCCAATGGTCCGCCGCCGGCAAGACCGTCATTCTCGCGGCCCATGAGATCGACGAACTGCAGCGCATCGCCACCCACGTGCTGATCATCATGCATGGCAGGCAGATGGCCTGTGGGCCGCTCGAACAGGTCATCGCCGACAACGGCGGCAAGTCCGGGACCGTGTTCCGGTTCGCGCCCGATGTGGATGAGACTCGAAAGGCCATGGTCATCGGCGATCTGGCCCGGCTTGGTGCCGACATTCACCTCTCGGATGACGGCTCCTATCTGACACAGCGGACGGACGAGGCCACCGTGTTCGCCATCGCGGCGAGGCATGACGCCACACTGGTCCGCCTGGACCACGCCGAGCCGACATTGCGCGACGTGATGACCGGCATGATCCGGCAAACCCCGGAAAAGGAACACGCATCATGAACGGGACGGGACGATGCATACGCCGTTTGACGCTGCTCATGCGCTATGCGGTCTGTCGGCCGGCACCGCTGACGGCATGGTTCGGACTGCCGGTGGCGTTCATCTTGTTCACCGCACTGACCAGCGTCTCCGTGCGGCTCATGCTCTCCACTGATTCCAAACTCGACGGCCTGGCCACGCTGGCGGGCATGGGGCCGAGCATCGCCGGCGCCGTCATGCCCATGACCGAGCCCGTGGCGATCATCGCCGCGCTGCTCGCCATCCGCATCCTGACCAACACGGCCACCGCCGTGCCGTTGTTCCTGATCGAGCCGAAACGGACGCGACTGTTCCTGGCCCTGTGCACCGACATCGCCCTAATCGGCATTATCGCGGCGACGCTCGGCGCGCTTGCTGCGACCGAGGTCTCTCGACTCATCCTCGATCCCGTCGTACCTGCGCAGGCATGGCCTGCGCCGCTGTCCACGGCATTGTTGCTGTGCCTGCCCGTGGCATTGGTACTCGCCGGGCGAATGCTGGTCGCCGCCGCGCTATGCGTGGCCCTCGACTCGGCGGGCAAGGGCGCGGCCGCCTACGTCGCCCTGTATTATCTCCTGCCCATCGTCGTGGCCAATCTACCGGCATCCCAAACATTGCATGAATGGCTGCCATCCATCGCCGGCACCGCCATACTGGAACCCACGCCAGGCATCAACCCGGTGCTCAGCGGCGCGATTGCCCTCGCGTATGCCGTGACCGCAATCGGCATCGCCTGTATCGCCCAAAAGCAGAGAGATATCAGATGATCAATCTTTGTGGAATTTGTCGAGAAGCCATTGTAAGTAGCCGCGATGGCTACTTCCCATCAGTGGAAATAACGCAGCATCGTCGATACACAGTGACGTGCTCGGTAAACATATTGATGTCATTGATACAGGAACTTCAATAATGTCATGGTTGGAATCATTAGTGAAATCTCTGGCCATCCAGAGCTTCCTGTGGCTCGCAATCGATAGCGCAGGAGCCGGCCCCCATGATGCACAGGGAATCCGGCTCCTACTTCCATTTCCTCCTCAGAGGCTGGCTTATCTCATACTATATCGTTCACCAACGACCAGTGATATCTGATTCGTTTCGGGAAGAGTCAGCTTGTGCGAAGATCCACGGTCCGAAAATCCAAGGATGCGACCATCGGGCTGAAATCCATCGTACCGTTGCGTGTATCCCCGAGTGCGCCAAGGACCTGATCCGGGATCCATAGACGAGCGTCCTCATTGCCGGGCTTGAAATCTACACGCAACGTCTCGATGATGTGTCGGCTGCGAATCCCCCTGGCAAAGTCGAGATCCCTGTCGTCCTGATGGGATTCGCGCGCCTCCAAGACAAGACGGTTCACCCCATACTCGTATTCCAAGACGGGCAGCAGCAGTTCCAGACATTTTCTCCTGGCCCGCTCCGAACTCACCGACCCGTCGAGTGGTATGGCCGCCACCACGATGTGCGACAATGCGAGTCGTTCGATAATCGGTATGGATTTGCGTTTCTCCGAAGGTGTCATGTCGCGCCAGTGAAGTTTGGGCACGTGTCTTTTGGTGACCGTGGTCAGCATCCGATGTACATCAACTTCCTCCAGATTGCAGATGCAGACACCCATGTAGTATGCGGGAACGTCTTGTCCCTGCGTTCTGACGCTTTCATCGCCCCAAGCGACTAGATTACTCATTGGCTTTCACCTCCGTCATGTCTCTTCTTCTGCGGGACGAGTTCAGCGATTCCCGATCGAACGGCGGTAGCACCGTGTAGGTGTTCACCTTGGAGAACCCTGTGGGGCTCAATGGCGTGGAAATACTTTCTGATATTCTGCTGACCAACCCGCGTTCGACCAACTCATGCAGCCCTCTTTCGGCTGTGTCAGCCGACCACCCGTACCATTCGGGCATGCGCTCAGAAGGTAGCCGGCAGTAGGATTTCTCTCCCAGTACAACCAGTAGCATGGCCAATGCGGGAAGACTGATTTCCTCGTCGAGACCGGTGCGCCAGAACTCATATGACAGGCGCAGAAACCGTTGCCGAGGCCTCTGATAGGGTCCGCCAGACCCATCCTGGGACAGAAGACGCACCTTGACCTCGCGGCCGGAGCCTGATCGTTCCCGCTTGATTAGTTTCCGTTGCTGCAGGCGGGAGAGTATCTTCGTGGCTGCAGCTTTTCCTGAATCGATTCCGGCATGCTGAAAGCATCCGAACGCCCTTGCCCAGGTCTGCAATGGCAGTGTGGTGTACCATTCCCCGTTCTCATCGCTGCTGCTGGTCGATGCCGCTATCAGCAGATACGCCTTGAGACCGCGCAAATCTCCGTTCCTGATGAACCGGGCAAGCACGCTGTTGCGCTCTTCGTTGCCACGTGGAAGCTGCACGAAGGATTTGTCAATCGGCACGAATGACCGTTTCGAGCGGGCAAGGAGTGTCTCTACGGTCTCACGCCAGTCAATCTGATTATCATTCATATGCTACCTTTCGCATGAACATCATCACCATTGCCCGCAATGCTACCATGCAAGCCGAAGAGAGCGAATGTTTCATCATTGCAGATGACGTACACTACAGCGGGTATATGTATATATCTCTCTAATATCTATTTTGTCATATCTATGCCATTGCCTGACATGTCCTATGCCAGCTTCCATGGAAAACGCATCCGACACCCCGTGCTGTCGCGTCGAGCGATGTACTACAGCAGAAATATCCGACATTTTCACCGGTCTGCACATCAGGATTTGCGACGCTATCCCATTCCTCACCTACGAACAAGACGAACCAGCCCCCTACAGCGAACATATCCGCTCCTCATCTCTGCTCAAAACGTAATTCGTCCGGGAAGATCGGGGAATCCCCCTGATTCGTATCCCACGACGGCTTGTGCTGTGGCGGGAATCCGTTCCCGGATTGGCCGGGTTCGCCGGCATCCGCATCGCCCGCATGCGGTTGCGCGCCCCCATGGTCCGGGGCACCCGTACTTGGTGAGGGGCGTTGTCCGGCGGCGTCCGCCTCCGTTTTCCTTTGCATCGACTCGTTGACCCGTCGCATGGCGTCGGTGAGCCTTTCGGCGGCCTGTTCCAGTGTGGAGGGGTTATTGTTCTCGTGCGCCGTGTGTCGGGCGTGGTCGAGTTCGGCTCCGAGATCGATGCGTGGCCGGGCGTCGTCGGTCCTGTCCGCGGAATCCTTGTAGAGCGTGTCGGCCTGTTCGATGACCTGGTTCAGTTTCTCCCGCGCGTCGGCGAGCTGCTTGCGTTCGCGTGAGGCTTTGGCCTTGCCGACGGCGTCGCGCAGGTCCTTGGTGCGGGCCTGGATTTGGCCGTTCGTTTTTTCCATGGACGTCCGCCGGTGGTCGAGCTGGTTCGTCGTCATGTCCGGATCGCAGGCGGCCGGCGGTTCCGGGAGCCGGTATCGCGTGATCGCGGCGACCAGTTCCAGGGTCTTGGGATCCTGCACATCCCCGTCGCCGAGTCTCAGGTATGGTTCGGCCTGTTCCAATACCTTGCCCCAGTCCGTTCGTATCGTGTCCGACTGCTTGATTGCTTGATTGCATGACGTGAGCGCCGCCTGATGGTCCCGGATGCTCATCATCGCAGCCAGACCCGCGGCCGACCCGATGATGACGGCCAATGTAAGCGTGATGCCGATGATGCGGACAAGGGGGATGCGTCGGCGTACGGGGACCTCGTCCGATTCCCCGGGCGCCATTTCCTCCGGTGTGATGGCGTCGTCGGCTGTCTGGCCACCGGTTTCCCTGGGTTTCGGGGCTGTTGCCGGTTCCTCCCGCCTATGCGTGACGGGCGTGTGTGTCTTGGTTTTCTCGTTTCGCGTGGCTCGTGCCGGCCTGTCGTCGAGAACGGGTGCGATGGGCCGGAACCGGCGTCCGGGTCTCGTTCCGGCTGGTGGTTCCGGCGGCGCTCCGGCCGTTCCCGGGTCCTCGATGGCGTGCGCGGCCCATTGGTCGAGTTCCGGCCATGTGCCGGGATGGTCGTGGATCTGGGTAAGAAGGTCCCAGTTGCCGGGGTCGCTCATGAGGTCGGAAAGTTCGTAAGGATCGAGCCTGGGATTGATGCGGCGCATGTTTCCTTCTTTTCCGTCGGGGTCAGTGTATGTAGGTGATGTTGGGATTGTTGGCCTGTTCCTTGGTGAGGGTCCTGAGCCATGCGTACGGGATGCCTCCGCCGGATTCGCTGATGACGATGCTGCCGTTGTCTTTGATTTCCTCGACGATGGCGACGTGCCCGTAGTCGGTGCTTGCGCCGAGATAGCCTTTGGTGAAGCTGGCCACGTCGCCGAGCTGTATGTCGCCGCCGGTCGGGTATCCGAGTTTCCGGGCGCTTGACGCCCACATCCAGCCGTCACCCATGTAGCCGTCTACTGGTTTGCCGATCTGCAGTCGGCGGGCGGCCGCCCACCATGTGCATTGGCCGGTCGCATAGGTGGTGATCCTGCCCACGGGCGTGCCGGTCGCCGCCACGTCCACATTCAACGTGCCGGGCTGCATGGCCAACGGCGGCGCGAGCTTGCCGATGGTTCGTCCTGCCGTGGCCGAACAGCCGCCTCCCATGTCGATCGCCGGTCTGACGTTGTCGAGGTACCGTTTGGTGATGCTTGGGATATCCGGGTATTTCATGAGGTTGCCTTCGCCGGCGTTGTGGGCGATGACCAGTGCCGTCAGATCGTCGAGCTTGGCGAATGGCATGTCCGGGTGCGCGGCCTTGAGCTGTTTGACGCCTTCCAGACGGTTTTTCAGGTACATGCCGCCGTAATGGGCGTGGACCATGGGGTCGGTGATGCCTTCGGGTGGTGTCTGGTCGGCGCCGTCGGGATGTACGCCGCGCCATACGCTCCTGTTCATCTGCAGCAGGCCCCATGTGCCGCCGTTGCTGTCGTCGGCGTACGCATCCGGCCGGAAACCCGATTCCTGTTCCATGAGCGCCGCGATGAAATCCGCGCCCAACCCGCTCGACCGGGCCGCCTCGCTTACCCAGGGCTTCGCCTCGTCAGGGACCTCGATCACGCCGGCCTCGCAGCCTCCGCCGTCTCCGGCGGCGACGGTGGGGATGAACCACAGCAACAGGCTGACGATCATCAGCACGGCCACCGCGCCCAGCAGGATCGGGACGCCGACCGTGGTCGACGCCGCTGCGGTGATGCCGGCCTTCACCGCCATCGCCGTCCGTGCGACCATCCGTATGGCCTGCCGTGCGGCCTGGGTCGAGGCCTTGGCGGCGGATCTGGCCCTCCGGCCGCCCGATCGCGCGGCCTTGCCGGAACGACGCGCGCGCCTGGCATGGGCCGAGACCCTCCTCCCCGCCGCGACGCGCGCCATGGTGCCGCCCGTCGCGCTCTTCCTGCGCGGGACGCCGTTCAGGCCTTCGCCGATCCGGCCGGCGACTGCCGTCGGCTGCGGATTGTTTTCTTCGCTGTCCTCCTCCTCCTGTGCCGGTTGCGATTCGAGCACGGACCATGCCATATCGATGCCGCGTTCCGCAGCATCGATGGGCGTCGTGCCGTTCGGATGCGGGGCTTCGGGGCCACCGTTGCGGTTCATGGCCCGTGGGCGTTTCGGTCCGGCCGGCCCGTGGGCAGAGGAGATCCCGTTGATGTGCCGAACCCGCAGTCCGGGAATCCTTCCGTTCGGCCGTATGAGATTGCGCGTGGCCCGGAATGAGCTGGGGGCGAGGGGTCTCATGCGGGTTTCCGATCCTCGAATTTCGTGGTGTACAGCCGGTAGAGCAGGCTGTCGGTGTCGATGCGCCCGTCGAATGGTATGAACGCGGTGCCGCTTTTGGCCATGCCCTGGCCGGGCTGCACGCCGGTGAAGAACGCCCGCTGCTCGTCGGACAGCTTCAGCAGTTCGCACAGGGCGTCAGCATCCGTGGCGGTCTGGTTCAGCAGCAGGAGGAAGTCGCTGTTCGCGAGCATCAGCCTCGCGTCCTGGTTGGCCAGCAGCTCCTCGATGTTCTGCGTGATGCCGGTGGGGCTCAAGCCCCATTTGCGGGCGCGCTTGTACAGGCGCAGGAAGTATTCGGCCGCGTACCGGTTCGAGAACAGCAGGTGGAACTCGTCCACCCACAGCCAGGTGCGCCGGCCGAGACGTCGGTTCCTGACGACCCGGTTCCATATCTGGTCCAAGACGACGAGCATGCCGAACGTGCGCAGCTCCGCCCCCAGTCCGGAGACGTCATAGACGAGGAACCGGCTGGACGTGTCCACGTCGGTGGCATGGGAGAAGGCGTTCAGGCTGCCGGTCGCGTAGATCTCCAACGCGCGCGCCGCGTCACGGCCCCCCGGCTCGCCCAGAGCGGCGAGGCGGTCGTGCAGGGTGGCGAGCGTGGGCATGCCCAGTTCGGGATGCTCCCTCACCTCGCGGTACATGCCGATGACCGTGCGGTCGATCAGGCTGCGCTGCATGCGGTCGATGCCGTCCTGTCCGCCGATCAGCACGCCGAGCATGTTCAGCACGCTCGCGCATTTCGACCGTATCGGGTCGCCTTCGGAATCGTCTTCATATTCGATGTCCAGCGCGTTGATGTGCGCGCGCGACGATTCCCCAATCTCGACTCGTTCGCCGCCGAGACCGTCGCACAACGGCGTGAACTCATGCTCCGGGTCGATGACGATCAGATCGTCGTCCGGCCGGGTCAGATAGATCTGGGTGATCTCGTTCTTCGCCGCCTGGCTCTTGCCCGACCCGGTCGTGCCCAGGATGAACCCGTTGCCGTTCATGCCTTTCGTGCGGTCGATGACCACGGGATTGCCGGTGCGCGCGTTCGCTCCATGGAACACGCCTCCCGGCTCGAACAGCTCCTGCGACGTGAACGGCACCAGAATCGCCGCGCTCGACGTGGTCAGCGTGCGGCGCATCGGCGGCAGGGGATTGCCCAATGGCAGCACGGCGTTCAACCCCTCCACCTGCATGTAGGCCAAGGTCTCGGCCACGCACGACTGCCCATCGATCGCGGCCGTCACGTCACGGACCGTCTGGTCCAGTTGCTCACGACTGTCCGCCGACACGTCCACGATCATGAGGGAATCCACCAGACGGTCGCCGTTATGCTCCAGATCATCGCGCAGCTCGCCCGCCTGGCTCATGGATTCCTGAAGATCATGAGGCAGCATGTCTTCGGGCAGATGCTGTTTGCGGTTCTTGCGCCGCTCGTCGATGGCCTGCATGTCCATCTCGGCGATCGTCCGGTTCACGAGCTTCAGCCCCTCGGCCTTGCCCCGCGGGGACAGATGGATGCCGACCGTGATATCCGCCTTGATGTCCGTGATGGACGACACCAGCTGGTCGCTCAGGTAATCCGGGAAATCCCGCACCAGAAGACACTGGTGCCATACTTCCGTGGTGCCCGAGCTCAACCGGAGCCGCCGGCGGTCCGACACGTCCACGGCGAACGGGGCCACGTAATCCTTCGTGGACATGCCATGCGATTTCAGGAAGCCGTCCTCGTCGAACATGAACCGCGTGCCGCGACGCAGCATCCCGTGCAGCACCTCCAGCCGGGACCGGCGGTCCAGGCGCACGCCGACGCAGCCGCCCACCGACCGCAGTTGCGCCGTGGCACGCAGCACGGCGCGGTTCAGCAGCGTGACCGCACGTTCCCCGTCCCGCTCGCGCAGCGTCAGCGTCAGATACTTGTCCGTCACCGCGCCCTGCGAACGGCCGGCGAGACGCCGGCGCACATTGCGGTTGAAGTCCCCGCGCAACCCATCCAGCATGTCGCCCCGTAGGGGCATGGCGATGCTGCGCGTCACCTCCTCGGGATCCAGCATGCGTGTGGCGACCGTGATCTGGACACCCATGTTCTCGCCGACCGAGTTCAGGAAACGTCCCCACCGGTCCACGACGTCCAGCTGCTGGTCCTGGGTCGCGACCTGATAGTTGATGTCGCTGATCCGCAGCGACACGCTCCACCGGTCGCCGCCCAGATACGCGATCCCGTTGGACAGCATCGAATCATAGCCAAGCAGCTCCTTCGACGAACGAGGTATGCGACGATTCCCGGAGCGCCGGTTTCCGGCCTTTCCATGTCGCTTGTCGTTGCCTTTGACCGCTTTGCTGCCGTTGATGTCAGACATGACGACGTGCCTTCCTTCCTCCGATTCGTCTACGGGTCTTCTCCTTCAACGACGGTTTGCCGGGGAATCTCGCGGGAACATGGGGTTCGAGCGGATACACCTTCGGGCCGAAACGTTGGCGCAGCATGTATCCCAGATACCGTTCCGGCTTCAGTCCCTTCGGACGCCACCAGCCCCACAGCGCGAACGGCAGACACACCACGAACAGCAGATACGAGCCTAGGTCCGTCAGCCCCAACGACCAGAACAACGCCGCCTCCCCGCCGCCCAGGACGAGCATGCACGCGGCGGCCGCCAGTTGACGCCAGCCCAGCCCCCCACATCACCTTCGCCTCGACATTGGCGATCTCCTTATACACGCGCATCTGCAACATGAAAGAATCCTTTCCGATTGGCCCCGGTTCCGATGCGGCTATTCGCCGCCTGCTATGGCGCGGCTGACACGCTGGCTCACCGCGATCACGAAGAACAGCAGGATGCCCGCCATCATGAGATTGCCGAAATTGCCCGTCACCCACGACACCATGCCCTTGTCCGCGGAATCCGGGATCCTCACGGCATCGACCACGATCCGCTGATAGAACACCAGACAGACGAACACGCACACCGCATTCACCGACGTACGCGCATACGACTTGAAGAAACCCACGCCGATCGGCTTGGTATCCTCATGCACCAGAAACGCGAACGGCAACGACTGAAACGCCGTCAACGCATACAACTCGATGAACCGCACATACAGCACCACCGTGAACACCACCGACGCCAACTGGGACAACAACCACGGGATCACCAGCAGAAAGAACAACGCCGCCTGCCCCATCACACCTGCATCACGGATCTGGTCGCGCATCAGATCGCCCAACTGGCCACCCTCGCCCGCCACCTCAAAGGACATCTGCGAGGACACGCCCTGCATAAGGAACTGCGTGACCCGGTTGAACATGCCGATGAACAGACCGGCGTTCTGCACGGCGATGAACACCAACGCGATCTTGAACATGGTGCCGGCCACGATCTTCGCACCCAGATCGCGATCCGCTTCAATGCGCGTCGAGTTGCGCGCCAGCTCCAACGTGAACATGACCGCGAGCACCACCGATGTCAGAGGCTTGACGGCGACTCCATGCACGTTCACCGCCAACTGGTAAAGAGCGGGATTCCATGTCTCCGGCGCCTGGGACAACAGCCCGGCCGTGATCGAACCGGCACCTCCGCCGCCGATCATGTTGAGCATGGCTACGATGAAGTCCTCCATGGCAGGCCCCGAATCAGCTCAGCCCAGAGCCACCGCGTTGAAAATCTGCGCGGCCGCGATGATCATGCCTCCACCCACGATCTGCCACAGTCCAGACTGCGTCTGCGGCCCATTATGATCCTTCAGGCCGCCGCCGAATGTGACGGCGCCCCACACCAGCCACAGCCCACCGCCGATGGTGGCGAACCTGACGAACAACTGAAGCACCTGATTCAACAAATCCACGACGGCCTCCTCTGATGACGATCAAGGAGCCCGACAGGCAACGGTCTCCGTTGACACCCATCGTCAGGGAAAGCCGGCGGAATAGCGGCGGACAAGAATGGTCTCGTTGTCCTTTATGTGCGGTGAGACCGTTTTGATCAGGACGAATAAAGAAGGAGGCGAGCAAAGCTCGCCTCCTCGATTCATAGAGTCAAATTCAGCGGAACCAGACCTGAGCGTGATAGCTGGTCGAGTACCCGTCATCGGCGTATGCGCGGCTGGACTGCAGAGTCCACACGGTGCTTGCTACGCGCCTACCATGCTGCGCATAGGAGCGACCTTGGGTTCCTCCGTTGGTCCAAGTCTGGGCCAAGGCATAGTCCGTGCCGGCATGGAGAGCGTAGGTTCCGGCCGCGTTAGCGGCAGGAACGGTGAAAGCCATCACGGCTGCCGCAGCTGCGGCGACGGCTCCGACTTTGCCCAGCAGACCGATTTTGCTTTTGGCGGTGGTGTTCATGGGAGTTCCTTCCTCCTTGGGTTGTCCAACCTTTCCGGTTGGTGCTCCCATAATATGCATTGACTGACTAGTCAGTCAACAAGAATCGTTGATTCTTGCCATACGATTCCCTTATAGCCTGTTATCAGAGAGTTCAGCCGCTTTGCTCAGACCGGTTAGGGACAGATAGAAATCAAGAGCCTGACGGAGCTGCTGCTTATTCTTCCATCGATCGGACCTTATGACGGCGATGTACATATCGATTAGGGCTCCTGCCTTAATGCTGTCATGGGCGTCGTTGAGCTGCCCAAACAAGACTAGTTCAAGTGCTTCCTCCCACTTCATGTGCCCCGCGTTCTCCGCTCGGGCTTTTTCTTCATGCAGCAGCAATCCGGAACGTATTCGCGCATCTTCATAGTGCATGTCAGCAATCGCGGCGAGAATCCGAGCGAAATCGCTTCTGCCGCTACATTGGGACACTTTTGCGCACAGGCGCTCATCGCACCATTGGATAAGCGTATCCCGTAATGCTTCCTTCGTGTGAAAATGGAACAGCACTGTGCCACGCGTCAAACCAAGTCGGTCAGCGACGCCCTGCAATGTGGTCTTCGCATATCCCTGTGTTTCAAATTCGAGAGCCGCGGCTTCGAGCAGGGCTTCGCGCGTTCTACGTCTCCGTTCCGCACTATTCATCGATATCCTCGCATTCATTGACTAATCAGTCAGTATGAGTAAGGATATCTTATCGTGAATAAATCATCTAATGGGCATGCCGATATGTCGATTTAGCATGATTCCGGCGCGGAATACATCGGCTGTGGGACGGCTGATGTTGAGGCTGGCGCCGATGGCGTCTGTGCAGGCTTTGGTGATGGATAGTCCGAGGCCGTGGCCAGGTTGGTTGGCCATGCGGGTTGCGTCTCCTCGGTGGAATGGTTGGATGAGGTCGGCCGTGGCTTCGGGGTGGTCCGGCTGTTTTGTGGTGTTGGTGATGCTGATGGTGACGTGCTGCTTATCGTCGTGGATGGTGCAGGTGATGGCGCCGTGGTCGGTGTTGTGGATGATGGCGTTGCGTATCAGGTTGTCCACAGCGAGCGAGAGGTAGCGCGGGTTCGTCTCGATGAAGGGGCCGTGGTATGCGGCGAGTCCGTCGGCGTCGATGCGCAGGTGACGTGCCTGTGCCTGTTCGCGGTGGGTTTCGAGCGTGTCGCGTACGATGCGGGCGGGGTCCACGGTTTCCGTGCTGGTGTCGGGCACGGTCTGGATGCGGGAGAGTTCGAGCAGACTGTTGATGAGTTCACTGCTTTTGCGGTTCGCTTCGATGGCGTGGCTGATGGCTGGTTTGACGTCCTCGGGGAACCGGTCCTGGGCCATGAGCGCTTCGAGGCTGGTGCCGATGGTCGTGATCGGTGTTTTCAGTTCGTGGCTGGCGTTGCGGATGAACGATCGTTGCAGTTCGTTGGATTGCTCGATGCGGTCGAGCATCGTGTTGAGCGCGTCGGCTAGGCCGGCGGTCTCGGCGTCGGGATGATCGAGGCTGATGCGCCCGGCGGGATGGTCGGGGTCGAGTTGGCCGGTCTGGCGGCTGATGGAGTCGAGGTGTGCGGTGAGTTTGCCCGACAGGTTCCAGACGAGGAGCACGGCCAGGAGCGCGGATACGGCGAACACGGCGAGCGATCCGTAGCGCATCCATTGCACGACGCCGTCCCTGACGGTGAGCACCACGCCCTCCGTGCCGGTCTGCCCGGCGGTCGGAGAGAGAATGGCACCGGTCACGTCGCAGGGATCCGCGTTACATGAGTCGGCCGTGCCGGGAACCCCGTCCTGGGGCGTGGCAGGTTCCGTCGTGATGGTGTTCTGGTTGCTGCCTGTGGAGATGGTGTCCACCTGATGCTGGAACGCCCAGTCGAGCGAGATGTTCTGTACGAGGATCACGGCGAGGAGCATGCCGAGCAGGAGCAGTCCGACGGTGACGGCGAGGCGGATGCGGAAGCTGGCGGGTTTGCGCGGGCGCGCGGCGTGCCCGGCCGGCCGGTTGGTCGTGTCGGTGTCGGTCATGGTATGCGGTATCCCTCTCCGCGCGACGAGGCGATGAGCGAGGGGTCGGGCAGTTTGCGTCGTAGCGAGTAGACGGCGGTCTTGACGAGGTCGGGCTGGTCGTGCGCCTCGGACGGCCACAGGGATTCGAGAAGGGCGCGGGTGTTGATCCACCCGCCGTCGGCGCGCAGCAGTTCCTCCAGGAGCGAGTATTCGCGGGGTGCGAGGTCGAGAGGCCGGACGTCCGCGTAGGCGAGCCGTCTCACGGTATCGACGGACAGCCGTCCCCGTGAGATCACGGTGGGCGCGTCGTCGGCGTCGCCTCGGCGCAGGAGCGCGCGGATGCGGGCGAGGAGTTCGGGGTAGGCGAACGGTTTGGGCAGGTAGTCGTCGGCTCCGAGGTCAAGGCCGTGCACGCGGTCCTCGATGCTGCCGGCCGCGGTGAGCATGAGCGTGCGTACGGGGATGCGCAGCCTGTCCGCGGTGCGCATGACCTCGTCTCCGGAGAGCACGGGCAGATCACGGTCGAGGAGCATCACGTCGTATTCCCCCCGTGAGAGCAGGTCCAGCGCCTCGACGCCGGTGCCTGCCAGTCCGGTCGCGTACCCCTCGTGCCTGAGACAGTCGTCCAGCACGGCCGACAAGTCGGCGTCGTCCTCGACGATCAGGATCCTCGCCATATTTCGTTGCCTCCGATTCCGATTCATGGCCTTCATGCGATTGCCTTCGCGTTCTCCATTGTGCTCGGCGTGGGTGTGCGTTAGGTGAGCGCGACACGCACCCATCGCACACGGAGAGCCGGCTGTAATGGGCATCGTCCGGCAACCGCCGGGCCAAAGCATCGCCCCGGCAGCGGCGAACCCATGCAAGGGAGGAACACATGCGAACCACATCCGTATTCAGACTGTCGGCGGCCGCGGCGCTGGCCGCCGCGCTGGCCGCGCCATTGTCGGCATGCGGCCAACAGCAGTCGTCGCAGTCATCCGGCGCGCCCTCCGCGACGACGTCGCAGGACGCGGCGCCGAAGACCGACAGCCAGGGCGGCGACGCGCCGCAGGGATCGAACCCGGCCTCGAAACAGGCCGCCGAACGATACCGCGACTGTCTCACGGCGGCGGGAGTGCCCGCGCAGATCATGGACGGCAACTGGGTCGTGCTCCAATGGACCGGCGACGGCTCCGGCTCGGTGTCCTCGGGGTCCACGGACGGTGACCGGGACAAGGCCATCAAGGAATGCCAAGCCAAGGTGCCCGACTACCACGATCCCGACTTCAACACCAAGTAAACAGACCGCACCAGCCGATGGAAGGGGAAACCACCATGACCACCAGCACATCATCCATCCTCAGCCAAGAAACGCTGCGCAGGGCCGCCGCGCTGCTGTCCTGCATGGGACTGCTCGTCTCGCTGACGGCATGCTCAACGCCCTGGAACCAGAACACGGCCGACGACGCGCAGACATCCGGCACCAGAATCGCGCCGAGCATGAGCGCCCTGTTCGACCAGTACCTCGCCAAGGACACACTCAGCCAGTTCGAGCGCGACGTGCTCCAACGGGCCAAGAAGACCGGCAAGATCAGCGCCGAGGACTACGAGACCGCGCACGACAAACAGACCGCGTGCATGGCCGAGAACGGGTGGCAGGAACAGACCCGCAAACTGTCCAACGGACTCTACCAGACCACCGGTGTGACGCCGGTGCCATCGACCGACGCCGAAGTGAACAAGTACATGGAGGCATCCAACACCTGCTCCGAGGGTACCAGCAAGATCATCGAATCCCTCTACCAGCTCCAGCAGGGCAACCCGGGCCTCCTGGCCGACCCGTACGAGACCGCCGTGGAATGCCTGAAGAAAAGCAGCCTCGTCGATGACGCCTACACCGGACGCAAACTCGAAAACGCGTTGAACGGGGACGGAGCGTCCAAAGGACTGCCGTTCGACGCCTCGTCGGACGCCGCCCAGTCATGCTTCACCGGAGCCGGCCTTGCCGTCAACATCGGCTGACGAACAAGCATCCGACGAAAGGAAACGACCACATGAAAACACGAATCCTGACCCCGCTGATCCTGACCGGCCTGGGGATGCTGTCCGCGGGCGTGCTCGTCACCGCGCTCGTCATCCCCACGCCCACACCCGACGGACTGTCCGCGGCCACGAGCCCCGACACCGTCACGGCCAGCCGCCAGCAGTTCGACGACGAACGGACCGTCGAGGCCTCGTTCGAGACCAGCGCGGAACAATCGCTCACCTCGCGCGCCGCCGGCACCGTCAGCGAAACCCTGTGCATGCCCGGCCAAGCGGTCGAATCCGGCAAACGACTGCTGTCCGTGGACGGCAAACCCGTCATCGCCCTGCACACCGACACGCCCCTCTACCGCGAGATCGGCACCGGCGACACCGGGCCCGACGTGCTCGCCCTGCAACAGGAACTCGCCCGCCTCGGCTACAACGCCGAAGGCAACGGCACCTACGGGTGGCGCACCAAGGACGGCGTCAACCAGCTGCTCTCGCAGGCCGGCGATCGCAACCCCGACGGCAGGATCGGACCGACCGACGTGGCATGGCTGCCCCAGACCACCGCCACACCAACCCAATGCACGGCCGGACTGAACACCAACCTGACGGACGGTGCCGAAATCATGAAGACCGGCGGCCAACTGACGGCCATCACCTTCCCCACGCCGGCGAACCTGAGAGAAGGCAAACGCACGTTCACGCTCTTCGGCGTCAAGACCAGCCTCGACAAGACCGACGGCAGGATCAGCGACCAGAAATTCCTCGACCAGATCCAGGCCAGCGACGGCTACAAGACCACCCTCGCCGACCAAGGCGGCAAGAAACCAACCGCCACCCTCGCGCTCGAACAACCCATCGACGCGATCAAGGTCCCGCCCTCCGCCATCACCGGCCAGAACGGCACCCGCGCCTGTGTCTCGCCCGACGGCAAACAGGCTATCCCCGTCACCGTCATCGGCTCCGCCCTCGGCGCCACGCTCATCCAACCCGAACAAGCCGACGCGACAATCGGCAAAGTCGCCCTCGGCCACAAACTCGACGACATCCAATGCCCCGCCACAATGCAGCACTGACACAAGGAGGACGCGCATGAGCACCAGCATCCTGCCCCTCGAAACGGTCGCGGACCCCGTGCCGACACGGCCAATCGACTCCGCGCGGCCCGCGGCCGGCGGAATACCGTCGGTCACGGGCGAGCACGTGGGCCACCGGTTCGCGGACGGCCCCTGGCTGTTCCGCGACCTTGACTTCACCCTCACGACCGGCGAGGCCGTCGGCCTGTGCGGGCCGTCCGGCTCTGGCAAATCCACCCTCCTGTCCATCATCGCCGGCTTCGAGCCGCCCGCCGAAGGAACCATCCGACGCAGCCGGGTCAACCGCGTGCGCTGGGTGTTCCAGAACCCCCACGGCATGCCACGGCGCACCGCCATCGACCACGTCGTCCAACCACTCCTCGGCCAGGGCATCGACCGCACGCAGGCCGAAGACGAAGCCATCGCCATCATGAGCACGTTCCACCTGACCAAAGTCGCCGCACGCGAGTTCCGGGAACTATCCGGAGGCGAAGCACAGCGTCTCATGCTCGCCCGTGCCATCGCCAGCAAACCCGACCTCCTCCTCGTGGACGAACCCACCGCCCAACTCGACCAGCGCACCGCCAACGACATCGATTCCACCCTCACCGGACTCGCGCAAGGCGACGCGATCGTCGTCATAGCCACCCACGACCCCAACACCCGGGCCGCGTGCACCCGCGTCATCGACCTCGCGTGGCACAATCCGAACCCCAACATCGACACCAAGGACGACACACGATGAAACCGACCGCCATCCTGTCCGAAGTATGGCGCAACGTCGCCACCGGCACTACACGTGCCCTCGCCTGCGCCGGCATCCTCACCCTCATCGCAGCAGGAACCGCCGTATTCGACCTGACCGCCATTACTTCCCTCCAACACGAATCACGGCAATGGGCCACCAGCGCCGCCGCCATCCACATCATCTCCGGCAGCAAGCAGATCGACCCGACCACCTGCGCAAACCTCACCCAAACCACCGGCACCACAGGCGGCACCACCACGAATCCCATCCAAGCGGCCGGTGCGCTCAAAAGCAACGGGGAAATCACCCTGACCGCCATGCCCGCGGCCCCACTGGACGCCTGGCAGGCGACACCGGGACTCGCTAACGTGCTCGGCGTTGGAGCAAGAGAGCAAACCCAACCCGGCGTATGGATCTCCAGCCAACTCGCCGCCACCCTCCACGCGCGCGAAGGAGACGACCTGCCCACAACCCAGGGCACCATGCACATCAGCGCGGTCTTCCCCTGGGCCGACGACAGCCGCGACCAACGACTCGCCTACGCGATCATCACCCCCACACCCATCAACGCCGGCCAGCAATGGGACGAATGCTGGGCCACCATCAACCCCGCAAACCCCGACGCCGAAGACCTGCTCAACACCACCGCGACCGCCATACCCGGAGCCGCGCCCGCCACCCAAACCAAACAAGCCAACACCATGCTCGGCACCAACCCCGACCTCGACACCCGCTACCGGCAGCGAACCACCCGCAGCATGCTCGCCATCACCCCCATCGCCGCGTTCGCCATCGCCATCATGGCCACGCGCGCGCGACGCATCGAAATAGCCGACGACCTGCACATGGGCATGCCCCGCCAAGGCATCCTCGCCACCAACGCGCTCGAAACCCTCGCATGGACCCTGCCCGCCATCCTCACCGCCACCGCCATCACCTACACCACGGCACGCTGGACCAGCGGACACGCCAACGCACTCACCCTGACCACCATCCAGCTTCCCGCACTCACCGCAGCCCTCATCGCCGCGCAAATCGGAGCTGCCATCGCCATCACCGCCATACACGACAACCAACTCTTCGTCTTCTTCAAAAACAGACAATGAGCATGAGGGGTGCCAGTTCAGACTGCCATAAGCCTTGATTAAAGGGCGAGCATGTTTTTCAATGACACGCCCGCCCTCTATGCATTGCCCCTTTGTCGGGACGCTTGAAGTTTATCAGTTGTAGGTCATTTCCTGAGTAGGAGAATCCGTCATCTTGCAAATCCCGGGTTATGCTGTAGTAAAACCTTTACTAAAGTTTGCGGGGAGGATGTCATGGCCACGCTCAAGGAGGTCGCGGAACGGGCCGGGGTGTCACAGAGCACGGTGTCGCGCTTGCTGAACGACCCATCGTTCTCCATCAAGGAGGAGACGCGACGGCGCGTGCTGCGCGTATGCGAGGAGCTGGGATACCGCAACGTGTTCCGTCCCGCGATTGCTGTGCTGGACGCTCCTCCATCCGGGGAGAAGCTGCAGGACGCATACTTCTCCGATCTGCGGAAGGTTCTTGCGGAGTGTGCGGAGTCGATGGAATTGGACCAGCCCACGTTCATCCGGTCCATACGCGAGCTGACGGAACGCGCGGCGGAGTTCGATGGGTTCATCACCGTGGATGCCACGGTGTTTCCTGAAGCGGACCTGCGCGCCCTGCATGCGGCACTCCCGCATGGCGTGTGCATCGACACGAATCCGGCACCGCACCTGTTCGACTCCGTACGGCCCGATCTGTCGCAGACGATGTTGGACGCCCTGGACGCGATGATTGCGGCGGGCCGTAGACGCATCGCGTTTCTCGGCGGCGTGGGCAGCATCATGGGCACACATGACTATCCCGAGGACATCCGCACGTTCAAGACCTGCGCCTACTACCTGCCGCTCGCCGGCATCGTCGCCAGCCTCGTCGTCTTCCTCCTGACCGTCAAGATCGACGAGAACATGCACGACCGCATCGTCGAGCAACTCGAAGCGCGCCTCGCCTCCGAGGAAACCGACAAGCAGTAAGAAATCCAACTACAAACAAAAAGACCTTGGGTGGGTTGTCATCTATAGATGACAACCCACCCACCACTCAAGTCGTTCGAATCGTAACTGCGCTATTATTTACAGTAAGTAGTTATTCGCATTGCGGGCAACTGCTTACTGTCCATTACGTTCAGATTCGAAAGATTGGAGAAGTCATGGCCACTTTTGACCTTGATACCCATGTTGAGGAAACTGAGGGGGACGCTCGTCCTCTGATTACCTCGAAGTTCATGTGCACCCCTGGCTGCCCGACCGGCGGCCTTGCCTGCTTCACTTCCCAATGTACCAATGGTTGTAGCTTCACCGGTGGAAGCAAGCATTAGCAACGTCGTCGTAGCATCGTGCGTTCCTAGAGGCAAGCCTTGTCTCTAGGAACGCCTTTTTGGAAGGTGGATCATGCCAGTTATATCGGCGACCAATCTCTCGATTGGGTACAAGAATTCCCCGATTGTCAGTGACATCAACTTGCGGTTGAATACGGGTAGGATCGTCTGTCTGCTCGGGGCGAACGGCGCGGGTAAGACCACGTTGATGAAGACGCTGCTCGGGCGGATCAGGCCCGTGAGCGGGGAGGTCACATACACCGGGACGAACATCAACGAGATGTCCGCGGCGATAGACCATCCCAGTTTCTTTCCCTACCTGTCTGGTAGGGAGAACGTCGAGGTGGTCTCCGCGTTCTGGGGTCTGGACGTGGACCCGGAGACGGCGTTGAACAATGTGGGCATCAACCACGCGGCGCATGGACGGAAGGCGAAGGACTATTCGACGGGTATGAAGGAGCGTCTGGAGCTGTGTCTCGCCCTTGTGCCGCATCCGAGGTTTCTGTTCCTCGATGAGCCGCAGAACGGATTGGATCCCGATGGCATAGCCTCCTTGTCCGAAACGCTTCGCGCCTATCGGGACAGGGGGAACTGCGTCGTCATCTCCACGCATCTGCTTCATGAGATTCAGGGAGTCCCGGATGAATGCATCGTGATTCGACATGGCCGGGCCGCGCAATTCACGGATCTGACCGGGGTAAACCTCGCGGACCTGTATCAGGGGAGGTAAAGGTGAGTGCCGTTTCTCCTGTTCGCGCGTTGGTCGCCTATTACTGGAACGTATGGTATTTTCTCGCCGCGGTGTTCGGAGCCGTGGCGTCCCTTCTGCTGGGTTCGTGGATTTCAGGCGCGGCGAACGGAACCCCGATAGCTGGAGGATACAGCTTCTTCTTCACCGGCACCCAGCCGGTGATTTGTCTTGCGCTGCTCTTTGTGTGCGATGCCAGGGTTGCGAAGGCGCACTATGGAGGTTTGCCCCGCCACGTGTATTCCGCATGGAAGCCGTGCTCGCTCAGAACCATATTCCGGGCTTTGATTCTGGCCGCTGTGAACCTGCTGAGCGTATTATGCTTCGACGTCATCATGGTTCTGATGGGTACCGGGATGCATCCGAATCTGGCCGTCGTCCTGTGCTTCGTCGTGCTGCAAAGCCTTTTGACTGCCCTGATCTATTCGATCGTCGAGATTGCCGTCAATCCCGAAGTCGCCGGGATCGTCTCGGCCATCCTTTGCTATGTATGGGTTCTTCTGCCGGGCGACTTGTCCGACTATGCGACGCCCTACGTCGCGAACGCCCTACGGGTCGTCGGGTTGAATCTGAACGGCACCGTGATGTCGCCGGCGGAAACGGCGAGCCGATCGTCTGTCGGCCCTGTGGTGGTGGTCGTCCCGATTGTGGTGCTCCTGGTTGTCTATGTTTTGTTGAGCTGGTTCCGTCGCGAAGGAGTGGACAGGAAATGAAGTCCCTATTGCGTATTGAGCGCGTGGCATTGATCCGTTGGTCGATGCTCGCCTTTGTGGCCGTGCTGCTGCTTCCGCTGTTCTTTTTGCGTTACGGGAGCATGGGCGCGGTGGCGCAGTCGGCGATGGTGATGGCACTTCCCATAACCACGGCCGGCCTTGTTTTCTCCCATGCGAGGGTGCCCCGCTCATATCGTTCCTTCAGCATCCACGATCGGCTCCTGCTTCGCTTTACCTTGAAGTCACTATTGCTTGGTGTCGCGGTCAGCATCTGCCTGACTCTGCTGTACGGATTTGCCGTCGGATTTATCGTCAATAAGAGACCGCTCTCGTTGCATGTCGCTTTGATGTTTGCGTTCACCGCTGTCGTTCTTTCCCTTGCATGCTTCGTCCTGCGACTCTGGGCCAGTCCCGTTGTCGCTTGGAGCATTGTCGGCTTCTTCATCGTCGCCGGCCTTCCGGTCAGCTCCGGCATGTTCGAGGGCTCGCCGATTCTGCATGCCGTTATACCGACCACATGGATGCTAAGCGGGGCGCGATTTGCCGGTTATGTGATTCCGGTCGGTGTAGTTGTTGCCATGGCAAGTGCATGGCTGCTGCTTAAGGCGGTGAAACGTGTCTAGATATACTCTGCTCGGATCTCCATACGTGAGGATTGCAGCGCTTCCCGTCGACAAGTTTCCTAAGAAAGGCAGTTCCGCGTTATCGGTGTTCGCGGACACCGTCATATCCGAACCCGGTATTCGTGCAGTTCTAGAAAACTCTGCTCCATCATTTTACGCTGCTGTCACAAAAAATCTTGCAGAAGATTCGAAGACTGAGCGAACAAAGGTTTTGAAGGTAGCTCGAAGCGCGCTAAAATACTTATCGCGCCTTACAACTAGAGCGACTCCTTTTTCGACTTTTGCAACCGTTGGAGTGCTTGAGAATGTTGTATCAAATCCCGATGGTCTTGAGTTAGAAGTAGGACAGCGACGTATTCTCGAGCGGATAGCCGTAGGGATTGATGACATTGAAAAGACCTTCACATTTAACCCATCCGCTTATCTTCTTGGTGAACGGCTTTACATTCCATCACCATCAAAGAGCCAAGAGACGATTTCTGTTCGTTACAGCGAAGCCGTACAAGCTGTAAAACAAGTAACAGAAGGTCGCCTAATTGGTCTTGAACAACTTAGCTCAACACTCGCAACCAAATTCGGAACCTCTGAGGGCCTAAGTGCTTTTATCGATGGCCTTATCGATTCCGGCATACTCCTTGCCGCACCAATCTCCTATCAAATGAGGGATTGGAAGGAGGATCTAGCATCGTCAGATGTTACCTCAACCGTACAGCTATTTTCGCTGGCACGATTCAGTGGCACGTTTCCAAGTAATCTCATCGACGATACAGGATTGGCAATTGAGTTGATGGGAAGACTGTTCTCATTTTCAACTCAAAATAGGAATATTGAATCCTTTACGGAACGCTATATTTCTAGATATGGTAACTTCCGTTTTCCCGCCAACCAAGTTATCGATAACTATGATGGCATTGGTCTGCTTCCGCCTCTTGAATCGGAAGACCTTCAGCCTGCAGGGCAAGGTAAAGCTCGATTTGATTTGACCAACAAATTTCTATCTGAGGTTATATTTACAAATTCAGATAAGTCAAGTATCGATTTAAGCCGTTATGCTTCTCGCATATTAAGAGAATGGCCGGCAGTGGAATTTGCTTCATCCTATGACGTCATACTGAAAGTCGAAAAAGTAAATTCCCAAACATGCGAGGCTTCGACCAACTTTGTGTTCGACGATATTGGAACAATCCCTTTAGCAGGACGTGCCATGGCTAGGTTTGCTGAGCTCTCTGCCGAGATGAAGAACAATCATCGTGAAATTGTCACCCGAGCATCTGGCCTTGAGCGCACCGAGAGATTACCACTCCTATATCGTTATAATTCCCCGAGGCCGGATTTTCTAAGTGGAAATTCTTCTGTATCCGGGAATGCTCTATCCTTGGGATTTTTGCCTCATGTCGAGCAAGCTGTTTCAATCGTTGGTTTGTCAGACATCTCAGTTTTCGAGAGTTCCGGCAAGATGTACTGCTTCGATGAAAGGCATCAAAAAGTTGCAAATATCCACCTTCCTGGCTTGGTAAATCAAGACTTGCTATCGGGAATAGGTAGATCATTGGTGCAAATCTCTCAAATGAATCAAGCCACACCATATTGGAGCTGGTTGGGTTATGAAAATCACGCTAATCACTTACCGGAGATCCGCCTAGGAGTCACAATACTATCACGAGAGAAATGGAAGTTGACTAATAGGGGAATTGGGACGCTTGATGATTTGAAACGAGTTTTGGCTGATCGAAAAGTTCCTCGATATATCTATGCTGGTGCGTCAGACAACAAGATTCTGCTTGATACTTCAGCTTTCGACCATCTTCGACTCCTAAAGCACGTCATCGAAAACTCTGATGAGGATATCTGGATAGAGAGAGGCGTCGAACCAGAAGATTTAGGTGTTACGAAGTCTGAGTCAGACGATAAAGCTAGGTTTGCTACGGAAATTGTCATTTCGGTTTCTTCGACTGATTGGGCGGAGACGGCGACTCTGCCTGTCGCTCAGATTCCGCCCGTCGGTCTCAATCTAGACTTGTCAAAACGGTCCGTTCTAGAGAGTTCAACCGCTTTTACCTTTGTTGTGCTATGCAACGACTCTAATCAGGAGAGGGTTCTTGCAACTGCCTTTGATGTTCTTGATGACGCTGGTCTCGAAGCATACTTTGTTCGCTACTCTGAGGAAGGTCGCCCAAGTTTACGTATCCGCGTGCGGGGAAGCTTTGACGACACGTTCATTCGGGTGTTTTGCGATTCGGTACTCTCGCTACGCCTCGCGACAGATGTCGAATTCAATCTTAGACTTCCCGAGTATTCACGGTATGGAGGTCCCGAGTGCTTTAAATATTTAGAATCGTTCTGGTGTCTTGAGAGCACCCAACTGGTTAAGATGTTTACCCGCTTATCATCGGATACCCCCGAGCAGGTACAAAAAGCCAAAAGCAATTATATGCGTTTCCTTATCCAGCAACTGGGGTTCACCAGACATTACGTATCTGCCGTAGCAGAAAGCTATGAACATGAGTTTGAAGCAGATCGGCATTCTATTAGAAAAGCCGCCAGAGCTCTGCGAAGTGTTTTTAGTTCCGACGATATGCCCGAAGTGTTTACCGACGAAATGCAAGAGGTTCTTGCGCGTTTTTCATCCTGCCAGCTTCAAAGTAATGCTTCAGCCCAAGACGTTAAGCAATCTATTGCACACATGTCTGCAAATCGCCTTGGGCTTGATCGTAAAGACGAGGCCATATTCTGGCGGGCTCTTCTCAATCATCTAAGATCCGCAGATTTTGGAGGTGAGGAATGAAGACACGTAATGACATTCAACAGGAGGTGACCCTCATTGCAAGTAATCTCGAAGATATCATCCCCATTCGGTATCAAGAGGCTAATCGTACGAAAAGCTTTAACATTAACGGAGGGACTCCTGCCGCAATTCTATATTTAAGTGTCCTTGACGCATTATTTCCCGATGCTGGATATGATGTTCAGGCTCACAACTACGCGACAAGCATGATTTTGGAATATAAACATACCCCAAACATTGGAATTGGACTGTTCGGGGGGACCACACTATTGGCTTGGTGTCTGCAGTCGATTTCCCGTGGAGGAAGCAGATATCAAGGCGCGATTAGAGAACTTGAATCGAGGATCGTCTTTCAGGCAAGACAACAATTGACATTTTTATCAAACGTGAATGCGCCAATATCATCCGAATATTACGACGTTATATCCGGACTCTCTGGCGTGGTTTTGTATGGCATGCGATTCCGGTCCGATGGGCTGCGATTGATTTCTCGGCAGATTTGCAGTAGATTTTGCGAACTATTAGCAACTTCGAATTTCCACGCCTTCGGGTCTTTATCAGCCACTTCGAGACAGGATTCCGTGGCTCAGAAGACGACCACCGACTATGGTTACGCGCATGGTATTTTGGGAGTATTGATGAGTTGCATTCTTTCGGATGTGAACCATGATAATAATATGGAACCATTCGCTGCGATAAGGCAGCTTGTTGATATTTCGAATCACTCGAGAAACTACATACTTCCATACTCTTCCTCAGATTATACTGAAACCGTTAGTAATGGACGGTATGCCTGGTGTTACGGCAACATGCCCTTCTATTTTTTGTCACTAATGCTGAAACCGGTTGATCCAATAATTGCGGAATCTCTATTGAATGCCGCTATTGCTCCCCTGAAGGTTAATACCAGTCAAGTACATGATCTTGGCGTAATCGGTCTTGTTGATAACTCTATATGCCATGGCCGAGCGGGAATAGTCCTAGGGCTTCACCCCTACTTGAGCCACAAGGATAGTCGGCCTATTCGCGATCAGCTCCTTGAAGAGATCGATTGTTCTGTTGCGAATCCTATTGACATTGGATTTCTCGAAGGCGACTTGGGCACCTTGGCTGTCCGAGTGGCACTAGAATACACCGACTCTATTGCGCATCTACCGGCTTTCTTTCCTTTTGTTTCTCCTACACTTTGGGAGGGAATATGATTGCTAGAGCATTAAATGTGACACTGATCTATGGAAAATCGAGAAATCCAGTCTTGCATAGTTTGAACCTTGAAATCGATTCAGGGCAAGTTCTTCCAATCCTTGGCGGTAATGGAACAGGAAAAACGACACTGTTGAAAGCACTATCGGGGCTACTTCGCCCACACTTGGGTCGAATCCTAATTGATGATTCGGATCTTTATCAGAAGAGAGGGAGTGCACTGCAAAGGCTCTCGAGCTCGCTCTACTCCGAAAGATCATTTTATTATCGCTTGTCAGCCCGCGAAAATCTCCGCTATTTCTTGTCGCTTCGTGGCATTTATGGCAGGACTGCAATGTCGTCAATTGACATGGCTCTGGACAGATTCGATTTGCTTGGATTGCAGGATATTCCATTCATGCACTTATCCCTAGGGCAACGAAAGCGACTAGGACTTGCGCGAGCGTTCGCTGCGCCAGCCAGTCTCTATATCTTAGATGAACCTACGGCAAACCTAGATGCCAAGTCATGCAGGCTTGTCTATCAAGCCATGACGGACAAGAGCGCCGACGGAGCTAGTATACTATTCTCTACCCACAACGTGGCCGACCTTGCTACCTCCACAGGAAATGTAATATATCTTAAAAATGGGAATGCGACACGTGTTCATCTCGAGACTCGAGACTCCATTACTGCCCGCAAGCGTTTTAGAATAGTCGGATCTCTTGACCCTGAATCCATTGCATCAATTCCCGAAGTGTCTTGTGTGATTTCTCAGTCCGAGGTCGAGGTTGATATACCTGTTGGTAAGTCTCTTGGATCAGTGCTTCAATCCTTTGAACGAATTGGGATCGAGGTCAACGAAGTAATTGATGACCGGAGTAGATAAAATGCATTCTTTTTTAATCGGCCTCTACCTGTATTTGCGGAGAGAATTCCTTGAACTCGTAACTTATAAGCTCTCCTTGATGCTAGGTGTTGTTTCAGCGGTTGTTGGCATAGTTCAGTTTGCTTTCTTGGCTGTTTTTCTCCAGCAGGGAAACAGTTTTCCTTCATTACAGAATTATGGTGGAAGCGTGATGGCGTTTCTGGTCTCTGGAGCGCTTTTTACTGGTTTTATGAGTTCTTCTCTCTCCAGTTTCTCGCAACTAATATCCTCTGAGCAGCGGACAGGTACATTGGAAGCTGTTTTGACTACACCATTTTCTATTGGCCGAGTGATTGCATATGCTGCGGTTAGCTCATTTATTCAATTGGTAATCGGCACGTTTTTAATGATCACTTTTTTTGGGATTGCATTCTCTATCCCCTTCAACGTTAACCCGTGGCAACTCATATTGGTCATGATTCTCGGCTACTTCACACTTGTTGGCCTCGGGCTCGCGGGTGGAGGAGTTCTTTTGGTTACAAAGAAAGGCGACCCGGTGACATGGTTGTTGACAACTTTTACGACATTATTTTCCGGAGTACTTTATCCGGTCGAAATTCTTCCACAGTGGCTTCAATCGATTAGTTGGTATGTGCCAACCACGCGGATATTGAGTTCTCTCCGGGGGGCATTAACCGGCTATACCAGTATGTTTATGCTTGATGTGGTCTACCTTATAGTTGCAAGCATAGTTAGTATGAGTATAGGATTGCTAGTATTTAGATGGGGTCTAAACAGAGCTATATGGGATGGTTCCGCGACAAGTTATTAAATAATCATACATTTGGAATATTGAAGTTTGACAATATGGCATAGAAAAGCGTTTCTTGTCAAATATCATATGAACTTTGGGATTGACATACTCTATTAGAATATTGTACCAGATTAAGGTCATTATTTCAAAAAAATGACTCTATTCTAATAGAATGTTTCCTTCTTTCGTCGCGCCAAAAGAAACATCAATTGTAATCCGTAATAATTTGATGAATACATGATAGTTCTTCCAATCGTAAGATACTCCGACTGGAAGAACTATCATGACGGGAAGCAGGTCCGACGTCCGGGTCAGATCACGGACGATTCGTAAGGAATCTCATCCGTAGTCTCGGCGACATCCTCATCGGTATCCGCGATATCGCTGGACTGCGCCGATTCTGAGTGACGGCCGCCAGCACTGTTCCCGTGTCTGAACCGGCGGGCGGCGACCAGTCCCACGCCGACGGCGAGCAGGGTGATTGCCGCTGCGATCACGCCCTGGATGGCGGCGCCGGTATGGGCGAGCCCGGTCCGGTAGCCGTTCCAGTCGTCGGTGTTGCTGACCACTTCGGTGTCGGGGCAGACGAGCCTGCCGTCGATCGTGACCGCGTCATCGGGTGCGGACGTCTCGTCCTTGCCGTCGAACGGATCCGGGTCGGAGACGACGCATTCGACCAGCGGCGTGCCGGTGACCGTGGCGCGGTCGGTGTGATGATCGGTCACGCCCTTGAGGATGCCCTTGACCTCGACGCTCTCGCCGGGCTTGAGGACACGGCTGTCCCAATCGGCGGGATATTCGAGATCGGTCACCCGGCCGTCGCCGGCGACCAGCTGGTCCTTGAGGTTCAGGTCCTTGGTTCGGTACCATGCGCCCTGCTTGGTGTCGGGGTCGGTGGTGCTGGTGTTGGTGATGGTGAACACGATGCGCGTGTCGCCCTGCATGGCCAGCGCGTCCTTGACCTGGTCGCGGTCGCCGGCCGGCCAGCCGGAGGCCTCGTCCCATTTCTCGATCTTCAGGCTCGGGGGCATGTCGGGCGTGTGCGTCTCGACCTGGTTGGATGGACGTTTGGTGCCGTTGAGGGTTTCGTCGAACCGGTTGGCGATGTGTTCGCCGGTCTTGACGCGCTTGCACTGGATGAACGCGGTCCATGCCTGCTCGCTTTCGTCGTTGCCGCTGACGAGGTCGAGCATGCGCTGGGTCGCGGTAACGGTGACCACGCCCTTGTCATCCTGCGTAAGGGTGAACAGTTCGCCGCCATACACACTGGCGTCGAAGCCGCTGCCGGCGATCTTCACGCCCTTGCGGGCGATCACCCTGCCCTGCTCGGTCAGGTCGCGCATGGCGTACACGGCCCATTGGCCGGTGTACTGGTCATGCTCGGTGTCGAGCGGGTCGGTGATGCTCCAGTCGGTGACCTTCTGGTAGGCGCGGTGCGCGGGTAGCACGGAGCTGTCGAGGCGGTAGAGGAACAGGCCGTTGAGGTACACGCTCCGCTTGTCGATGGATTCGCCGTCCACCTTCACGACCACGTCCTTGGACGGGTTGACGGGTTTGAGGGGGTTGGCGACCTCGTTGGTGTCCTTGCGGGTGTCGTTGACGACCTGCGTGGCCTTGTTCTTCACGATATGTCCGTCGGTGACCTTGATGACGGTCATCGGCAGGCTCACCTCGTAGCTCGTGCCCAGCATCGACTGGTCGATGGCCGGCTCCTTCAACGGGTCGTGGTCCTTCTTTTCGGCGTATTCCTTGAGGTTCTTGGGCTGGGGGTCGCCCTTGATGGTCTCGCCGGTGGCCGGCACCTTCGTGTCCGCGGTCTTGGCGTACACGTAGGCGACGCCGTCGATCGCCGCGATGTTGAACTTCGCGGTCACGTCCTTGCCGGTCGCGGTGTCGGTGACCTCGATGCGCTTGGCGTCGAGGGAGAGGTATTCGTCGTCCCAGTCGTCGGTCATGCCGAGTCTCCAGACCTTGTAGGCCTGGTTGGTCTGCTTGGCGTCGATGGTCACGCGGTAGTAGATCCGGTCGCCCAGCAGCGCGGTCTTGCCGTCGATGCTGATGGACGGGTCGGCCTGGGTGTCCTTCTTCACCGGCGTGAAGTCGGGCGGCTCGTTCCATACCTTGTTGCTCGGGGTGATCATGTTGTTCAGGGTCAGGGCCCACTGGTTGCCGATTTTGGTGTCCGTGGGCGCGTCCTTGGCGACCGTGCCCTCGAAGCGGACGATGATGCGCGGGTTCGCGCCGTTGCGCCAGTTGGTCTTCACGTACCCGTCGGAGAACACGAGGCGCACCGCGTGCTGCGCGTCGTTCCACTGGGTCTCGTACTCGGTCTTCGGGATGAACCTGCCGGTGGACAGGTCGGTGACCTCCAGGGTCTGCTTGTCCACTTCAAGATGCTCGTCATAGGTGTCGGTGACCGCCACCTCGCTGACCGAGTACGCGAGATTGCCGGGCAGGTGGGGCTGGGTCTCCAGACGGTATTCCAAGCGTTGGCCCGGGTAGACGACCCTGCCGTCCACGGACGCCTGGTCGCCTCCCTGCGAGGATTCGCCGACCACGTCCTTGACGACGGGCGGTATGTAGCCGCAGATCTTCGGCTCGTTCGTGGGGATGGTGTGCGTGTTGACGGTCTGGGAGCCCTTGTTCGTCAGCGCCTTGCCGTCCGGCGCGGTGCAGAACGACAGTTCGTCGCTCGCCTGCTTGCCGAAGTCGTCGCGCACCTGGCCCGCGCCCTTGCCGTTGGCGTAGGCCGCCTTGCCGGGAATGAGCAGCGTGACCTGCTTCGCGGTCTTCAATCCCTCGCGGTAGGTCTGGCCTGCGGTGGCGGTCACCGTGGTGCCTTCCATCGTGATCGTCCACTGGTCGGTGACGTCCCTGCCGTGGTTGGCGATGTCGGTGACGCTGGACTCGCGATCGGTGCCGGCGTCGGCCTCGTACACTCTGATCTTCGACTTGTCGTCGGCGTCGAACAGGTAGTCGGCGGCCGACCAGTCGTCCGTGAGCGTCAGGGTTTCCGGGGCCTGGATGAGGTTCTTGGCGATGGTGCCGTTGACTACCGAGGCGACCCGGTCCCCGTCCAGAAGCGTCATATCGTCGGCGCCGGTCCGGTTGGTCTCTTTCGGGTCGATGACCGCCTCCCACTGGCCCTTCGCGTTCAGGCGGATCCAGCTCTTGTCGGGATTCGGCCGCCACGTATCGAACTGTTTCTTTCCGGCGTCGGCCTCGGGCTCGTGGTTCCACTTGCCCCACGCATGGTCTTTGACCTGCTGGAAGTCGGAGGGCTTCGACACGGTCACGTCGAAGCTGAACTCGTAGACATGGTCCATGGGCATCTCGCCCTTGTCCGCCGAACGCGCGGCCGGTGCCGTACGTGATGGTGGTGCGGTTCGTCATCCGGTCGGCGCTCACGCCGTCCTCGATCTTCTTGACCGGGGGTTCGGGCGGCACCGAGCTCACCTTCCAGGATTCGGCCGGATCGCGGTCCGCGGTGTCCACGGCCGCCTGCATGCGGCCCTGCTTGGGTACCTGGATGTCGATCCAGTACGTGCCCTCGGCCCAGTGTTCCATGCCGAAATCCTTCGGCGAGGCGAGATCGTCGAGCTGGGTATCCCCATTGCTCGGGAAGCTGATCGGCTTGCTCACGCTCTTCGCGGGCAGGTAGGGGCCGTTCTCGTAATGGATGATCGCGGTGCCGTTCAACGTCTCCCTGATCGCGGAACCGCCGTTGTCGGCGTGGATGACGTCGCCGATCGGGTCGGTGGAGCCGACCTGCATGTCGGTCTTCTGCTTGTGGCTGGTGGTCACGTTCAGCTTGTAATCGACCGGCGGCTGGTTCTGCGCCAGCACGATCACGCGGAACGAGGCGTTCGGGTTGGAGTCGATCGACTCCTGTGCCAGCGAGTCAACGCTGCGCGTGCCGAGCTTGTCCTTCCACGTGGTCGAGGTCGAGTACTTCTGGCCCTGATACGTGTAGTCGCCCTTCGCCTCGGCCTTCCACTGCGCCTCCCAACGGTTCTTCGCGTTCGAACTCACATAGCTGCCGTTGAACGAACCATCCGCCAAGCGCACGTAGCCCACCGCCACCAGACGGCAGTCCGCGTTCCCCTCACCCGTATAGGAGCGTTGGCACTCATCGATCGCGTCGCTCAAAGTCTTGTTCATGTTCACGAACTGGTTCTGCCCGTTCGCCAGATCGGACGACAGACGCACCTTCGCGTCACTCAACGCCGTCTTCATGCCATCCAGCGTGGCCGGCCACGAATCCTTGTAGATCCAATGCACATCGGCCGTCTGCGTCGGACCACCGCCCGAACCGCCACCGTCCTCACCGGAACCACCGCCACCGTTATCGGCCAACGCTACCGGAACCAGACAGGCCAGCAACGCCGCGGCGGCGGTGATCGACGCCACCGCACCGGCGCCCTTCTTCCCGAACCTCATACGAAATCCTTTCCCACATACGACAGAAGCGCCCCTCTCCGGGAAAGGGAGGAGACGGGGACTCCAGAACCCGCCTCCTCCCGGGTCCCTGGAAGAAAAGCACGCCCGCAAGCCCGACGGCCGGCCGCCGGACCCCGAAAGCACCATCAGCATCACCCCGCGCCAGGTGGTTCTGCGGCGGACAAACGTTGCCTCGGTCGAACCACCTCATCGTGGATCGGGGCTGTTGTGTCGCTCCGGTTATGATCTGATTACGAAACGCGGTGGTATGCACACAGGTTACGCTGTATAATAGTCATGTATTTCAATTAAAAATTGATTATTGTGAGTTTTAGAGAATGGCAATGTGATGATTCGTTTGAAAAGACTTGTTCTGGATGACATGAGGAACATATCGCATGGCGTCTTGGATTTCGATGATCTGCCCACCGGCGGCAGCGTCACGGGTATTTACGGGCAGAACGGGTCGGGCAAGACCACCGTCATCGACGCCATCGGGATACTGCGCGCGCTGTTGTCCGGGAATATGCTGCCGGATACCGCCGGTGATGTCGTCAGCGCCAGCGCCGGTTCGGCGACCGTGACGGCGACGTTCCTCATTGGAGATAAGCAGAAGCCGAGCTATCTTGAGTACAGGGTGTCCATGCGCAAGGCGAATCCGGATTCGACGCGGGCGCGCGTCGTCGCCGAATCGGTGCGTATCGGCGACGATCCCTCGCGTTTGGGCCGTGAGGTGCTGGGGCATCGTATGGAGGATTCCGAGGCGGACGGGTTCGTGTCGACCCCGGTCTACGTGTGGCGTTCCATCGAGGCGGTCAGTTCGGTGAAGACCGTGGTCTCGCGCACCGCGGACCGCGCGTACATGGAAGGGCGTTCGTTCCTGTTCTCCCGGTGCGCCACGCTCGACGACCGGCCGGACGCCGAGTTCCTGATCGACTGGGCGGTGGCCCGTGTGCGGGAGACGAATGGCGTGTCCTCCAGGTCGTTGACGTATATCAACGAGCGTTTCGGCGAGTTCGTCCGCCTGCGCGAGACGCTGTGCGGTTACGCGACCAACGACATCTTCGTGTCCACCACCCGTCGTGGCTCCTACGCCGCGTTCGCGATCATCCCGATCATGGAGGAGAACCCGGAAGGCCGCAACACGGAATTCCCGTTCGACCTGCTGCAGCCCAATCCACTGACCCCCGGCCAGGCGAAGCGGCTCGGACAGACCGTGGAGTCCTTCGACCGCATCCTGCCCACCATCGTGCCCGGCCTGCACGTCCTGCTGAAGACCGGCACCGCGCCTTCCGGCAAGGACGGCGAGGACCGGGTCACCGCGGAACTGTTCTCGCGCCGCGGCGACGTCATGGTGCCCTTCCGCTGCGAGAGCGAGGGCATCATACGCATCACCGCGCTGCTCGGCTACCTCAAGCACGCGTACAACGACGAGAACGCGCTGGTCGCCGTGGACGAGTTCGACTCCGGCGTGTTCGAACTACTGCTCGGCGACATGCTGGACCAGTTGGCGGACGGGTGCGCGGGGCAATTGGTGTTCACCGCCCACAACCTGCGTGCGTTGGAGGTGTTGCCGAACAGCTGCATTCGCACGACGGTGACCGATCCCGACAACCGGTTCGCGACCATCCCCCGTAAGTCCTCCACGAACAACCAGCGCAAACGGTACCTGACAGCCAGCGAGCTCGGATGGAACGGCCCCGACATCTATGATTCGCCCATACCGCGCATGTTCGGCAACAGCCTCTACGCCGCCGGCCACCCCGACGAGGACGACGACATCGACGACGATCTGGCAGCACTCAATGCCGCCGGGACGGAGGCGGACCGTGGCTAAACGCAAGATCGTCCTGCTGGTCGTGGAGGGCACGAGCGACGCCAGCCTGCTCGTGCCGGCGTTCTCGGCGTTGATCGAGAACCGCCTGTTCCAAGGTCAGGAATTCCATTGCGACGTGCTGACCGCGCCGAACCACCGCGAGGAATTCCATCGGCGCAACGGGTTCTACCCCGCGGACAAACCCTCGCAAACGGTGCGCGAACTCGTTGAGTATTATCTCAAGGACCATGATCGCACATGGGGCCAGCTCGGCCATGTCATCCAGATCTGCGATCTGGACGGTGCGTTCGCGCCTGACGACAGCGTGCGGGAGAACCCGTCAGCGGAAGAAACCCTGTATTCGACGACCGACATCGTCACCACGAACCGCGACGCTCTGATCGCGGACCGGACGACCAAGCGAAACGGCGTGGGCTCCCTGCTCAAACTCGACGGATTCAGGAAGAAGCAGGGCGGTCGCACCGTCTTGATTCCATACCGTCTGTTCTATGTCAGCCGCAACCTCGAACACGCGTTCCGCGGCAGGACCGACAACCTGGACGCGCAGCACAAGCAGAGCGGCGCCATCAAACTGGCCGACCGCTTCACACGGGACCCGAACCTGTTCTCGACGACTCTCCAATCCCTGCGACGCATACACGGCAACCCGGCCACTTGGGAGGAATCCTGGCGATACGCCATGCAGGACTTCCACTCACTCGAACGCGGCAGCAACCTCGCCTTCGTGGAACCATACCTGGCAGGCGAACTGCAATAGGTCATCCGTAGCTGGATAGCCTGGAGTCGCATTAGCAATCCTAGGACCATCCGGCTGCGGACACGAATTATGGTTAAGAATATGGACTTAGAGTATTTGTAACATAACGCAGAGGTCGTCTATAACATTGTATTTCGCATCTATTTCAGTTTCGACAAATGCGGGCATGATGTAGATAATGAGGACTATATGGAACGCGGATTCGCAGTCGATAAGACATTGTCGATGAATTGCAGATGATTGCGTACAAGGAAGTATACAATATGATAATACATGGAAAACATATCTCCGCACCTTATAAAAGTCCGCTATATCGCAATAATGAATATCATATTTCGGTTGGTAATCAGGGAATCGACCTAGATAGTATATATAATGACAACAAGGTTGAAAACGCTGAATTTTTACGATGGCTTGGATATGAGTCTTTCTGGCTTATTATTGGAATAATATTATCCTCTATTTCGGCCATAGCTCGTCATTATAAGGAATTATCTTTAAATGAGTTGGCAGAAAAATCTTCTTGGGATAAGACGGAATCTATACTAAAAGCTTTCCCCTGTTTTGCAGAAGATGCAGGCCTGTCTATTATCCTCGCTTTATTGGCGATAGTTGCGGGTCTTTCCGTGGGTATCGCAGTTGAGGATCTTTCAAAAAATCATATGTTTAGATTCAGATCTATGGGTAGAACGCTCATACGATTCAGTAATCTTTCCGTCTGCTTTCTCGGCCTGTCATCCGCTAGTCTGATTCTCCGGTATGGGAAAGGACTTGGTGTTCTTCTTATTTTTGGTTTATTGTTTTGTTTCACTATGCTTTACGGCATAGGCGATATATCTGTGAATTATCGTACTCGATTGAAGGAATTATCCAATAGATTGCACGAAGCGGAAAAAGAGCTATGCAATGTCGCCAATAGGAAAAGAAAGCGCTATGTGTTTCGCAGTGTGGGAAGATGGAATAGGACTCTTAATAGTATCGGATTGTCGTTTGTGATTCTGGCCTATGTTTGCTCATCCGTGCATCAGCATAAGTTATTGTTGGCCAATTTGGTGATTTCTTTTACATTGGTTGTTTTTTACTGGTTGTCAGTTTACGTTCTAGGAAGCATCCTTTATGATTCAATAAAGGTGTTTGAAGGATTGACGAAAGAAATTCGTCCACTAAAAATACTTTATCGTATTGCATTGTCAGTTTTCTCATTTACCGCATCAATGTATTTGAGTATGATTTTTATTCTTACGTCTCATCAATGCCTGTTTTATGTAAGCTGTGTTTTATTGTTTATCCTATTGCTTTATATCTGCTACTTTTCTTTATCGTCAAAAAATAGGCGGTTCCTGTTTATTGAAACAAGAACCGCAAAACTAAAGAAAAACGTCAGTTTAACTCGGCGACTTATTGGCCTAATGCAATCTGAGGAACAATTGGTTTAATTGGGTTAATTTTCTATATTTATCAAAGTGATTATCGTCCGGGTCATGTATATTTTTTTTTAATGTTTTAATGACGCAGATAGCGAAAGCGCCAATGATAGCGATGGCGGCGAGGATTGCCAGTCGCGTTTCACGGCGTTCCCTGGCCGCCATGTCGGCCTGCCGGTTGGCCAGGGCCTCGGCTTCGGCGGCGACGCCGCTGGCGGCGATGGCCGCGATGTGCGCGCTCATCTGGTCTTCGAGCGTGGAATCCTCGCTCGTGCCATCGAAGGGCTCCTCGTTTTCGTTGTGGTTGTCGTTCATGGTTCTGCTCCGTTCCTGATTGTTGGATTGTTTGCTTTCCTGATTGTTGGCTTGCTTGATTGCTTGCTTGATTGCTTGCATGTCCGATTGCCTGCATGCAATCAAGTTTGATTGTTTGATTGTCTGCATGCGGGCTTGTCTGCTTGTCAGCTTTCGGCTTGTCCGGCGAGGATGGACATGCGGGCGGCGATGAGCGCGTGACGTGCGATCGCCAGATAGAGCTGGTGGCCCTCGCCGTCGCCCCAGAACCGGTCGAACCGTTCGGTCGGCATCATGGTGGCGGGATCGAACCCGTTCCACACGCCGCCGCAGAACACCTTCGCCGCCGCGTTCACCTCCTCGTCGGACGGCATGCCCGGATGCCCCTCCGCGGCGTCCGCGGCCGCGCGCATCTGCGCGCCGAGCACGCGGGCCTGCAATGGCGAGAGCGTGTACGCCAGTCCCGCCGTGGAGCCCGCGGGGAATCCCGTGTTCACGCCGAGGGTGATGACGTGCGCCTCCTCGCCGATGCTGATCCGGTCGCCGAGCACGGAGACCTCCATCGAATAGTCCATAGTGTCTCCTTTCCGCAGACGCATCGGCTTTCGGGATCGCGTCTGCATGTTTGACTGCCTGAATGTTTGGTTGTTGGCTTGTTTGCCTGCTGGATTGTCGGATTGCCTGATTGTTTGATTGTCTGACGGGTTACGGCTCGTCGTCGCTGTCGAATCGGTCGAGCTCGCGTTCGATGGCGTCGCGCAGGAGCTGCTGCATGGGCAGGTCGTGCGCGGCGGCCGTGGTCTTGAGCCGGGTCTTGAGCGACACGGGTATGCGCAGTGAGAGCATGACCAACGGTTCGCCCGTGGCCTTGGAGGTCTTGTTCTGTTGGCGCAGCACGTCGTCGAACGGTACCGGTCGTGCCAGTGGCTGGTAGTTGCCCTGCATGGTCTCACTCCTGCTTTCCGGCGATCTGCTGGAGTTCTGTGACGAGGTCGCGGTATTCGCCCTGCTGGTGCGGGTTGGTGCCGAGCGAACGCTTGTAGGACTGGGCCTTCGGCACGATCGTGTCGAACCGGGGAGTGTCCATGGCGTTGAGGGCGTCCATGGTGTCGCGGAACGCCTTCGTGTTGCGTTCGGCCTTGACCAGCAGCAGCGCGGCGGGCGTGCTCATCCTGGCCATGTCGAGGGTGCTCCATGCCTGCTGGAGGTCCATGGGCGAGTCCGACGCCGGCACGATCACGAAGTCGGCCGCCTTGATGGCCATGTCCAGGGTCGGTCCCTGCGGCGGCGCGTCAATGATCGCCCATTCGTCCGGGTCGGCTCCCGCGGCGAGCTGGCGGAGCGTGGCCTGGTTGGCGGGCAGCACGTCGAACGTCAGGGGGTCCGCGGTCTGTTCCGCGGCTGCGGCCCACAGGCTCGCGCTGGACTGCGGGTCCGCGTCGTACACGACGGCCCTGCCGCCCCTGGAAACGATGACCGAGGCGATGTAGATGCTGGACGTGGTCTTCGCGACCCCGCCCTTGGCGTTGGCTATGGCGATGCGCATTCGTTCTTCTCCTTTGCGACTGCCGGATATCATGCGAACCCGGTCAGTCGGTCGCTTGATTGTCCGCTTGTCTGATTGCTTGGATTCCTGCTTGTTTGAATGTTTGATTGTCTGACGGCTCATGCGGGGCGGGGCGATCGGCCGTCCTGCCCCGTGCGCGCAGGCGTCGTTGCTGGCGTTCGGCGCTGGCCTCGCCGGTGGCTTCGTCGAACACGTTCCGGTGGGCGCGTATCCAGTCCGTGAGCAGCCGCCAGCGTTGCGGCCACGGCAGGCCGCGGTCCCGGCAGGGGACGCCGTCGGCTTCGGCCATGCGCGCGATCCTGCGCCGGTCGGTGCACACCTTGCCGCCGTACACGCCCCATTCGAGTCCGCCGCTGGCCGCGTAGGCCAGGCATTCGGCGCGTACCGGGCATCGTTCGCACACGGCCTTGGCGACCGAGTGGAACGCCTTCGCGTCGCCGGGACGGTGCTCGAACTCCAGCGACCACAGGTAGTCGGACCATGGTTGCGGGAAGTCGCGGCATTCGCCGGCCTTCTTCCACGCCTCAAGACGCTGCCCGTCCCCGCTCATGGCCGCACCACCGCCTCCGCCGACGCGCCGGTCTTCGCCTTGCGCCGTCCGGCGACGTCGTGGGTGGCGTGGTTGCGTTTGTCGTACGCGCATACCGGGCACGCCTCCTGCGAGATGACGCCTTCGATGTGTTCCTGGCACAGCGAGGTGCGCAGCAGCGCCGCCCCGTAGATCGGCACACGGCTCGCGGACGACGAGCTGACCGGTATCGCCCGGTTGGGGTCCTTGACGACCGGCAGCGGGGCGTCCGGCGCCCGCTTGCCCGTCGGATCGGGATGGGTGAGCATTTCCAGCCGCAGCTGCACGTAGTTCGCGGCGAACCTGGCACCGCTGGTGAGCCGGGGCAGCCAGTAGCGGTTGCGGTACGCCCAGTCCATCGTCGCGACGATCTCGCCGTACGGCCTGTCGATCAGCAACGAGTGGACGGCCTTGCGGTCGGCCATGGTCGCCGGAACATCGAACCTCTGGTCCACGGCGAGCATGCGACGGCGGATGCCGTCGAGCACGCGCACCTCCTGACCGGCGCGTTCCGTCACCGGCTCGGGCAGCTTGCCGGGTTCGGGCACCCACAGCGGGTTCCTGCAACCCCTTGGAGGCAGGGCCTTGCCCCAATCGGTCGCCGGAACGGGTTCGGGCTTCGGGTCGGCGACCGGTTTCGTGGCGGCTTGTTCGGCGTTGAGGGGAGCATCCCCGAAGGGGATGAGGGGAGAATTGTTTATCACTTGTCTATTGGGTGACTTTCTGTCCAAGATTCCGGGACAATTTGTCCTCGTCTCCACGTCCTTCGGCTCGGGTGACAATCCGTCGGGTGACAAATTGTCCTTCATCGGATCCGGCTTGCCGTCGCCTTCCGCCAGCGCGTCCAGGTTCCGGGGCTTCTCCTCGATGTTCTCGGCGGGATGGTCGCCGTCCATGACGACGTCCCACACGCGCGAGCGGTGTCCCTTGGCGATCGGCTTGCGGGTGCGCGGGTTGCGCGCCGACATCTCCTGGTCGCCGGGCCTGATGTAGCCCTTGCGCTCCAGCTCCTGCAACGAACGGATCACGGTGCGCTCACAGCACCCGCAGTTGAACGCGATGGTCTCCACGCTCGGCCACGCGGCTGCGCCATCGTCGTAATAGGCGCGGCGGGCCAGATACACCAGCACGAACTTGGTGATGCCCTTGACGTCGTCGCGCTCCCATGCCCAGTTCTCGGCTCTGCTGCTCATCGCTCGACCTTCCCGCCGTCATGCGCCGGGTCCGCTTCGCGGCGTTCGCGCAGCCTCGCGCCGATGTCGTCGCCCAGACGGGCGGCGCGGCACAACGCATACGAGAGAACGCCGCCGGACACGCACACGGCGGCAACGACCAACCACCACATGGTTCGGCCGGTATCGGGGAAACGGTCCGCGGACGCGCGCCTCAGCGGCGCGAGCCCCGGGACGGGTGGGCGAGCATGGACAGCACATGAGCCTTCGCGATGCGCAGATCGACGTTGCCGCCGGCCCGCGTCGTCCGCCGCGCGGCGTCGCGCCGGCGATTAGGCTCGAAGACAGATGCCGGGCGAATGCCGGCGGTATTGGTAGAATCGGTCATGGCGATGACCCTCCTTCACTTGGGATACAAGACGTCGGCGGCCGGGAATCTTGGCGGATGTACGGGTCGGAGACGCCTTCGGTTGTCGTTCGGTTCCGCGCCTAGTGCGCGGAACCTTCTTTTGCCGGAGGAGACAGCAGCCTGTTCACGAGGGCGGCATCGTTGTCCAGCACGAAATCCGACGGCAGTCCCTTCATCCGATACAGCCAGACGAGATCGGCCTGCTGCCAATGGAGGGAGCCGTTCACCTTTCCCGCAACCGATGACTTCGATTGCCCCATCTCCGCGGCCAGACCGCGGCAGGACAGACCCTGCTGCGCCATCCAACGAGCCACCGGAGACAGTACGGAAAGATGCTTTTGTCTACTCACAGTTGACATAGTAATTAAGTATTTTGCCTTTCGCAAGTCGGAGTGCTAATATCGTGTCCAGAGATGTTGGATATATCAACATGTGTTTGCGAAGCAGTGAAAGGGCGATTGCCATGACCACGACGATAAAGAAGCGGATGACGAACTCGGGCGAATACCTGCAGAAGGTGATCGTATGGAACATCAGCATGCTGCTCACCGCGCACGGCCTGTCCCAGACGGCGCTCACGGAACCCCTGAAGATGACCAGGGGCGGCGTCAGCGCGAAGATGAAGAACAAGAACACGTGGAGCATCCCCGACATCGCGGCGCTGGCCGACTACTTCGGCGTGCCCGTGACGTCCCTGCTGGACGACACGCTCATGCGTCAGATGCTGGGAGAGGGGAACTTAGGTGCATCTTTGGTGGCAGCGACCACCGCACGATTTCCTGTTCGAGCAGCTGAAGGCCAAGCTGACGGCCTGAAACCGTTGGAAACAAAAGGCTCCGGGCCACGATACCTCGTGGAAACCGGAGCCGGTGGGTACCCCCAGAGAGAGTCGAACTCTCGTTGTCAGATTGAAAGTCTGGTGTCCTAACCGTTAGACGATGGGGGCGAACAACTCGAGTTACTTTACTGGAGGTTGTTCGGTTATGCAAATCGACGGCATTTCGGCGTGTCGCAATCAGTGCAGGGCGACGGCCTGGTAGGTGAAGTCGTGAATCACGCGGCCGGCGGCCAGGCCCTTCTTCTCGAAGTTGGTGAGCACGCGGCCCTCGAACCGCTCGGATTCGGTGAAGTCGGCGTGCGGCATGTCGGCGGCCAGATCGGCGTTGCCCTTGCCCACGTGCTCCAGCGGGAGGCTGACGGTTACGCTGCCCAGGTTCTTCCACCCGTCGAGTCCGTCCATCACCTCGTGCACGTGCAGGGCATAGTCCTCGATGTCGGTGGCGATGCGCCAGACGCCGTCTGCGGCCAGTGCGCGATGGATGTCGCCGGCCATGGCCTCCTGCACGATGCGGCGCTTGTGGTGCTTCTTCTTGGGCCAGGGGTCGGGGAAGAAGGTCCATACTTCGGCTGCGGTGTCGGGCGCGGTGACCTTGAACAGCTCGGGCGCATTGACCTGGGCCACGCGAATGTTGGTCAGCCCCTGCTTGCCGGCGAGCAGCAGCGTGTGGGCCACACCGGGGTCATAGACCTCCAAGGCTAGGAAGTTCGTCTCCGGATGGGCCGCGGCTGCGGCCACCACGTTCTCACCCTGTCCAGTGCCGATTTCCACAATGAGTGGATTGTCGTTGCCCCATGCGGACTCCACGAGCGTGCGGTCGAGTGTGACGCCTTCGCGCACGTCCAGCAGATTGCCGGCCGCAATGTCCAACAGATATGTGCCGGCATAGTTGTCCCATGCGCGCTGCAGGCGATCGTCCAAACGTCCGGAGCGGCGTACGAAGGAGAGCACCTTGTGCAAGGGGTGCGCCGGTGCCTCGGTGTGGTCTGTGGCCATCGCGGCGACGGAATCGATTGCTGTGGATTCGGGATCGGTCATATATTCCTCGGATTTTCCTTGTGCGCCGCACCGCTGTTCATTCATTAGGTCGATTTGGCGTTCATTAGGTAGGTGGTATGCGATACCAACCACCATATCAAGCCATTTGCCCGGTGTCCGTGCGGGCCGGCTCCGGGCCGACCTACCTAATGAACGCCAAATCGACCTAATGAATGCAGATATTGCCGGACGACACCACCGTTTTGTGCGATTATGTTCGTGTGATATACTAAAATTGTTTCAAAAGGTAACAAAGCGGACCAAAAGTGAACAGCCGCTGAACTCCCGACGGCCGACACTTGCAACCCGCACAAGGAAAGGTCAACTATGACAGTTCTCGTCACCGGCGGCTGCGGCTACATCGGCGCGCATGTCGTTCACGCACTCCATCAGGCCGGCGAAAAGGTCGTCGTCGTCGACGATCTGAGCTATGGCAAGCCCACTCGCATCGAAGGCTCCCGCCTGTACGGCATGGATATTGCCGCCCCGGGTGCCGGCGAGCGTCTGGCCGAAATCCTCGATGCCGAAGGCGTCGACTCCGTGATCCACTTCGCCGCTCGCAAGCAGGTCGGCGAATCCGTGGAGAAGCCGCTGTGGTACTACCAGCAGAACATCAACGGCATGCTCAACGTGCTCACCGGCATGACCCAGTCCAAGAACGCCAAGAAGCTCGTCTTCTCCTCCTCCGCCGCCACCTACGGTGTGCCGCCGGTCGACGTGGTGCCCGAGGACGTCGTTCCGATGCTGCCGATCAACCCCTACGGCCAGACCAAGCTGTTCGGCGAATGGATGGCCCGCGCCTGCGAGCAGCCGTTCGGCATCCGCTTCTGCGCGTTGCGCTACTTCAACGTGGCCGGCTGCGGCCCGGTCGAACTCGAAGACCCGGCTATTCTGAACCTCATCCCGATGCTGTTCAACCGCCTCAAGCAGGGCAAGGCCCCCGCCATCTTCGGTGACGACTATCCGACCCCGGACGGCACCTGCGTGCGCGACTACATCCACGTTTCCGATCTGGCCGATGCCCACATCGCCGCCCTCAAGTACCTCGATCGTGACGAGCGCAAGTACGACGCCTTCAATGTCGGCACCGGTGAAGGCACCTCCGTGCGTCAGATCGTCGACGAAGTCAAGAAGGTCACCGGTCTGCCGTTCACCGAGGCCGTCATGGCCCGCCGCGCCGGCGACCCGCCGCACCTGATCGGCTCCCCGAAGCGCATCAACGAGGAGATGGGCTGGCACGCCAAGTACGACGTGGAAGACATCGTCAAGTCCGCGTGGGATGCCTGGCAGGCCAACCCCGAACACCACATCGACGTCGACACCTGGAAGCAGGCTGACTGAGATTGACGATTGCTTTGCGGTGGATGCCGTGAAGCGTTTCCGTCCATAAGGGCGTGACCGGGGTTCCGGTCGCGCCCTTCGTCGTTTTGTGGATGTTTGTGACAGACGTGTTCGTGTGCTGGTGATAGCAAAAACCTTGAAATTATGCGGAACACGCCGAAGTTTGCGCGACCGGCGAATTTCAGTAATATATACATCTGTTGCCTCACGCAAGTGAGAACAATGGCCCCGTAGCTCAGTTGGTTAGAGCGCCGCCCTGTCACGGCGGAGGTCACCGGTTCAAGTCCGGCCGGGGTCGCTGGAATGGTTATGAAGCCCGGGTTATCCGGGTTTTTGACTGTTCATGGCTCTGTAGCTCAGTTGGTAGAGCGAGCGACTGAAAATCGCTAGGTCAACGGATCGACGCCGTTCGGAGCCACCACAATGAAGCCCCGCCTTGTGTGGGGCTTTTGCATATCCGTCACGTACCTACTCCGGCGGGCTGGCCGGTCAATGCGAAGGCTCGCGTTCGCCAACAACTGTCTTCCTCACCGCAACTACGCACGCCAACAGCACCAATGCGAACATCGGGTTAGGGTTAAGTAAAGAAACGTGGGTCTTATCCGCGCGTGTCATGGTCGGTGCGATCGTCCGCCTCAGCCGTTTCTGGGGCTGTGGCGCTCATAGAGTCAGTATTGCAGAAAAAGCACCCGCGAGATGCGCGCGCAAAGAGAATCGTGTGGGACGGCACGTGATTTTGCCGATTTTTGACGTGCTGTCCCACAGCGTTCGAAGAACACCCTCAGAGCTGAGGGCAAAGAACGGCTCTATTCCGCGGTTCTCGGCTTATGTCATACGGGATAGCAGATGCGTCAACCGATTGACGTATCTGCTATCCCACACTTTTGTGGGACGGCAGATGAACAATGGTAAAAACCGCGTGCCGTCCCACAAAAAGGAATCAGGCCCGCCACCATTGGCGCAGGGGGTACCACTTGCCGTCCGGGTGGCCCACGCGATCCGGCTTGACGGCCAGGAACTGGTGGATCTGGATGCCGTCGAGCTCGAAGTTCAGAGCGCAGGCGGCCATGTACATACCCCATACCTTGGCGCGTTCAAAGCCGACCTGCTTGACCGCGTCGGCCCAATGCTCGGAGAGGTTCTGGTTCCAGTGATGCAGGGTGAGCGCATAGTGCTGGCGCAGGTTCTCCTGATGTACCACGTTGAGGCCGGAGTCATGGATGCACGATTCGATGAAGCCGGGCGCGCCGAGATCACCGTCCGGGAAGATGTAACGGTCGAGGAACTCGTCGGTACCGGGCTTGCCGTGGGGTTTGTCGTGGCTGATGGTGATCTGGTGGTTCAGCAGCCGGCCCATCGGCTTCAGGAGGCGGAACATCTCTTCGAAGTAGCTCTGGTAGTTCTTGACGCCTACGTGCTCCATCATGCCGATCGAGCAGATACCGTCGAAGTCATGCTCGGGCACCTCGCGGTAGTCCTGTACGCGCACTTCGGCCAGATCCTGCAGCCCTTCACGGGCGATCCATTCGTTGGCGTACGCGGCCTGTTCCTTGGAGAGGGTGACGCCGAGCGCCTTGATGCCGCGACGGGCGGCGGTGATGACCATCGAACCCCAGCCGCAGCCGATGTCCAGTAAGTGCTGGCCGGGCTGCAAGTCCAGTTTGTCGAGAATCAGGCGCAGTTTGTTGGCCTGTGCGTCTTCAAGGCTCATGTGCTCGTTGTCGAATACCGCGCAGGTGTACGTCATGGAGGGGCCGAGGAAGTCGGCGTAGAACTCGTTGGACATGTCGTAGTGAAAGCTGACGGTTTCCGAATCGGCCTTTTCGGTGTGCGGCATCAGGCCACGCTTGATGCGGGCAAACTTGCTTGGGCCCTCGGTGGCGGGCACCGGCGGCTTCTTGAAGCCGTGACTCAGAATGCCGGCGGATACGCGGGCAATGGATGCGGGAGTGAGTGGGCGAACGTATTTGGCCAGCGACACCAGCTTGCGCATCGCCGGATACGGGTCGGCGTAGTCAATGTCGTCCACGTCGAAATCGCCCAGAATGTATGCGCGCACGATGCCGATTTCATTCGGGTGCGCGAGCAGCTGGTACATGCAGTTCGGCGCGGCGATTTTGACCTTCAAAGCCGCGTCTGCCGGGCCGAAATGCGAGCCGTCAAAAGCGTCGATACGAACGGGAGTGTCGGGGTCGAGAAACAGGGATGCCATCTCGCCGACCGTCATAGCCTTGCCATTTGCCATTATCTGCCTCATTCTCTTATGATGATCACCCCAATTGTCGAGGTATCTTAGTCCTCTTCAAGAGACTGAAACCGTTGAATACACCATCTGGTGAACCAGTTCGCGTTCGGCTGATGAAACACGAATGGAATTAGGCATCTCGCATATTGATTGCGTACGCGCGAAGTAAGCGGATGAGAGACGAGTTTCTTGGAGAGCACCAAGCGACTCCGGAAAATGGTCTTATCGTTGAGATCTCGGGCGATTGAACTGGTTTGGTCAATGGACAATAATTTGACAAGTGCGGAATTCCGCCATTTCTTGCCATTATTTTCAGTGTTGTTCTTTCAGCGTGTTTTCAGGTGAATGCTCATGCGCGGAGTAGACTGGGGGAACCGTTGGACCACTCAAAGAGTGAGTGGACCACCAGTTAAGACACTAGCTCAAAAGGAGAGTCCCTATGGTATACCGCATGATTTTCAACCAGACTGCATACTTCGGACGTGGCGCGATCAAGGAAATTCCGGCCGTCGCCAAGCAGCACGGCTTCACCAAGGCATTTATCGTCACTGATCCGGTACTGCTGGAGACCGGCACCGCCGAGAAGGTCACCAAGGTTCTGGATGAGGCCGGTCTGGCGTATGAGGTGTTCTCCAACGTCAAGCCGAACCCGCCGGTAGAGTGCATTAAGGACGGCGTCGCCAAGTTCGCCGAGTCCGGTGCGGACTTCCTGATTGGTCTGGGCGGCGGCTCCCCGCAAGACACCTGCAAGGGCATCGGCATCATCACCGCCAACCCGGAGTTCGCCGACGTGCTGTCCCTGGAAGGCGTCGCGGATACCAAGAACCCGTCCGTCCCGATCTTCGGCGTGCCGACCACCGCCGGTACCGCTTCCGAGACGACCATCAACTACGTGGTCACCGATACCGCCAACAAGCGTAAGTTCGTGGCCGTCGACCCGCACGACATCCCGATCGTCGCTTTCGTGGATCCGGACTTGACCGACTCGATGCCGCGCGGCCTGAAGGTCGCCACCGGACTTGACGCCCTGACCCACGCCATCGAGGGTTACATTACCCCGGGTGCCTGGAGCCTGTCCGACTGCCTGTCCATGCAGACCATTCGCATGATTGCCCAGAACCTGGCCAAGTCCGCCGATGGCGACATTCCGGCTGGCGAGCAGATGGCCTACGCGTCCTACATCACCGGCATGGCCTACTCGAACGTGGGCCTCGGCCTGGTGCACGGCATGGCTCACCCGCTGGGCGGCCGTCTGGGCGTGGCCCACGGTGTGGCCAACGGTATTCTGTTGGCCCCGGTCATGGAATACAACAAGGACTACACGGGCGAGAAGTACCGCGACATCGCCGACGCGTTCGGCGTCGAGGACGCCTACACCGGCGACCTGGAGAAGGTGCGCGAAGAGGCCGTGCAGGCCGTCCACAAGCTGACCGTGGATCTGAAGAACCCGACCACGATTTCCGAAGTGGGCGCCACCGAGGGCGACCTTGAGCCGCTGGCTCACGACGCCTTCAACGACGTGTGCACCCCCGGCAACCCGCGTCAGGCAACCGAAGAGGACATCCTCGCTATCTACAAGTCGCTGATGTGATTCGTCGATGACGCCGACGATGCCGGTGGGTTCCCGACGAGGGGAACCCACCGGCATCGCTATCTCTCGTGCCTTTCGTCGTAGACTTCGTCGGTGGTGGTCTCGTCGTACAGCTGCTTGCCTTGCGCCTCCGCCAGTTCCATCTGCTCGTTGATCCACGCGGCTTCAGCAGGATTGATATCCGCGGAATTCAGCACTTTCTGCCACACCGGGTAGAACATGTGCATCGCCGGATACATGGCGGTGAACAACACCTCTGGCTTATGCGTGCGCGTATGTTGCGGATGTGCATCAAACGTATTCTTAAAACGTCGCATGTAGTTCAGGAATGAACCCAGCGACGTGTCCATCCGTCGCGCGCTCATCGCGGCGATCATGCGCGGCGAGTACACGGTTTTCAGATTCTTGCCCATCAGATGCAGGGAAATATCGATATCCTCATGCATCACATCGGCCTTATCTCGGCAGACCTCATTCGCGATCTGATGCCAAGCCGAAGCGCGCAAGGCCATATTGGAACCGAACAGCAGCGGCTGTCCGCCATCGGCGCGGTAGATTCGCTTGCGCAAGGAATTGTCGCCCTTCAACCCAAAATGGCGTGATGGCATGTCGTAATACATCACCGGACCAGTGGCACCCATCGCGGCCGGGTCTTCGGTGAAGATGCCGGAGACCACCTCCACCCAGTCGGGCCGAATCATGCAGTCGGCATCAAAACGGCCCAGCACATCGCCGGTCGCGGCGTCCAGGCCAAAGTTGCGGGTGGGAATCAGTCCCTGTTCATCGTTCTGATGCAATAGTTTGACCGGGGCCTCGGGATGTTCGGCGATGAACTGTTCGACAATCGCGCAGGTGTTGTCCGTAGAACGGTTGTCCACCACCAGCACCTCATGCGGCATGATGGTCTGACGGGTGGCGTTCAGCAGGCAGTCGCGGATGCGTTCGGCTTCGTTCCACGCTGGGATGATGATCGAAACGTTGAGCATGACATCAACAATAGAAAAGCGGGTGTACGCCGCCGGCGTATTCGAGCTGCAAACCCCTCGCTACAATGGGGAGCCATGAGTGAACGCGCGCGAAACGTAAACAGCACCGACACGTCGAGAACCGGTGCCGCAGAAGCCGGGACAGACCCGGGCGACGAGAATCGTATCGACTTTGGTACTTTGTTCCCCGCCAAGGGAGATTCCCGCAGGCCACCGGAATGGTTCGGCCGCGCACTGCTGTATGTGGCCCTCGCCGTCATCGTGTTCATGTTCTGCTGGCGCTCGTGGGGCGACATCTCCTATCTGGTGTTCGACATCATCATCTCGCTGTTCCTGGCGCTGGCCGTCGAACCGCTGGTGGTGGCGCTGGTGGCTCATGGCTGGAAGCGTGGCGTGGCTTCCGCCGTCAGTCTGGTGGGCGTGGCCGTGGTCGTGGGTGTGCTGCTCACGCTGTTCGGCAATATGTTCGTACAGCAGATGATTGCCATGGTCCGCGGTTTGCCGGCAATGTATGAGCAGATTCGTGAGTTCGCGGACCAGTACACCACGTTCAAGATGCCGGAAATCAGCAATCTTGGCATGGAAATCTTCAACAATATCCAGACCTCGTGGGTCACCGATTTCGCCGGCACCGCCATGAGTACGGTGGGTGGCCTGTTCTCCTTCCTGCTGAACCTCATGACCGTGGTAATGACCACGTATTACATCTCCGCCGCCGGCCCAAAGCTGCGCCGCTCCTTCTGCCAGTGGCTGGCCCCCAACACGCAGCGCCGATTCCTGCTGGTGTGGACCGTGGCCCAAGGCCAGATTTCGTCCTTCCTGTTCTCCCGTTCGATTCTGGCGTTGATCAACGCCATTTGCACTGCCATCTTCTTGGAGATCCTGCATGTGCCCTACTGGCTGCCGTTGGCCCTGTTCTGCGGCGTGGTATCCCAGTTCATCCCCACGGTCGGTACCTATATCGGCGGTGCGCTGCCGGTGCTGTTCGCTTGGGGCAACCGCGGGTGGACGTACGCCGTGGCGGTGCTGGTGTTCATCATCGTCTACCAGCAGATTGAGAACCTGATTCTCTCGCCGAGGATTTCGCAGCGCACGATGGATATCAACGCGGCCGTCGCCTTCCTCTCGGTGCTGGCGTTCGGCTCGCTGTTCGGCGCGTTCGGCGCGTTCTTGGCGCTGCCGGTCACCGCATCGCTGCAGGCCATCTTCCGTGCGTACACCAAGCGCTATGAGCTGATTGACTCACCGCTGATGAACGATCCGACTCCGGAGAAGAAGTCCAAGATCGTCGAGGCGTCCGAGGCGTTCGGCGAGCACGTATTGCAGCCAATCGGCGAGCACATGCCGCGTGCGGCCAAGGGGTCCACCAGCCGTGTGCCGATGAACGAGGAACTGCGTTTGCTGCAGGAACAGATCTATGCGATTCCGCCACACGAGACGAAAGAATCCGCTTTGGACGATTCCGCCACCGTGGCGATTCCGAAGAACGTGCTATCCTCCAGCGCTCGCAAGGGATTGCGCGGCACCGAGCCGGAGTCGGATGCCGATGATACCGATAATGCCGATAATACAGTCGGTGCGGATGCAAGCTCTGATGAGCCGGACACGGCGGCGGTTCCGCAGCGTGGTGCCGCGGATACGCAGCAGCCTGAGCGGCCCGAGCAACGCAAGCAAACCAAGCAGTCTGATCAATCTGCCTCCAGCAATCCTAGGGCGGGGTGGCGCTGATGACCCTGCTTTCAGTACTCGATATTCTTCTGGTAATCGTCGGTGGTGCCGGCATGATATATCAGGGACTGTGTATCGTGATGTCCCTGTTCGCCAAGCCCGTGCGCTTCCCCGACGCCCCGATGACCAACCGGTATGCCGTGCTGATCTCCGCGCGCAACGAAGGAAAAGTGATCGGCAACCTTATTGGGTCGATTCGCGATCAGACCTACCCGTCCGACCTCATCGACATCTGGCTGGTGGCCGACAACTGCACCGACAACACCGCCGACGTGGTGCGGTCTTTGGGCTGCCATGTGGTGGAACGCCACAATCTCGAACTGATCGGCAAAGGGTATGCGCTGACCCATCTGCTGGGACACATGCTCGACACCGGCGTGGCCGACGACTATGAGGCCTACTTCGTGTTCGATGCCGATAACAAGCTGGACAAGCACTACTTCGAGGAAATGAACAAGGCGTTCTGCTCCGGATTCAAGATTCTGACCAGCTACCGTAATTCGGTGAATCTGGCGGATAACTGGGTGTCTTCTGGTTCTGCGCTGTGGTTCATCCGTGAATCGCGATTCCTGTCTAACTCGCGTATGATTCTCGGCTCCTCTTGCCACGTGGGCGGTACGGGATTCATGTTCTCCCGCGAGGTGATGAAGCGGAACAAGGGATGGAAGTTCCATCTGCTCACTGAAGATCTTGAATTCACTATGGATTCGATTCTGCATGGCGACCGCATCGGCTATTGCGGTACTGCGATTCTCTACGACGAGCAGCCGGTTACCTTCTCGCAAAGTTGGCGTCAGCGTTTGCGTTGGAGCAAGGGATTCCTGCAGGTATTCCGTTATTATGGCTCGGCATTGCTGAAACGCGCGGTTCGCGAACGTGATTTCTCCTGCATCGACTTCACCTTGATGCTGTGTCCGTTTACCGTGTTGGGCGTGATTCGCGCGGTAATGGGCTTGCTGTTCGCCGCGTGTGGCTTCGTGAGTTGGCCGAGCCAGCTGCAATCGCTGGCCAGTTGGTCCAGCGGCATCATCATATCGGTGTTGGGCCTGATGGCATTGGCTGCATTGACCATCATTGTCGAGCGCGACCAGATCGGTGCCACGAACAAGGAGCTGCTCGCCTATGTGCTCAGCTTCCCGATTTACATTCTCAGCTACGTGCCGATCTCCTTCCAGGCCCTCTTCTCCAAAGCCCAGTGGAAGCCCATCGCGCATAAGGGTTGACCGAGTCCGCTAGTTGGAGCTGCTCAGCGGGGCAATACAACAGCAACCCGGGGGTTTGCTTCGCTGAGGGTTGGCTGGTGGGCTAGAGTGGATGTATGAGCTTAGACAATACTCAAAGGAATGTCGGATTTCAGCCGCCGATGATGCCAGCCGCCGCCCCCGCGCCTGCACAGCCGTCGCAACCGCAGCCACAAGCATGGCCGCCGAATCCGAATGCTGCGGTGTCCATTCGTGGCCTGTTCAAGCACTTCGACCGGAAGATCGCCGTCAACGGGCTCGCGCTCGATATTCCGGTTGGCTCGTTCTATGGACTTGTAGGCCCCAACGGCGCCGGCAAAACCACCACGCTCAATATGGTGACCGGTCTATTGGTACCGGACGCCGGCACCGCCATGATTTTGGGCCATGACGTGTGGAGCGACGTGAACACGGCCAAGCGCATGATCGGCGTCATGCCCCAGCCCGACCAGATCTTCGACCGACTGACCGGTTTGCAATTGCTCGTCTACTCCGGCATGCTGCGCGGCATGAGCCGCGATGAGACCACGCGTCGCGCCCAGGACCTGCTCAATGCTTTCGACTTGGCCGGGGCCGCCAACACGATGGTCACCGATTATTCGGCCGGCATGACCAAGAAGATCTGCCTGGCCTCCGCGATGATTCATAGCCCGCGCATTCTGGTCCTGGACGAGCCGTTTGAATCCGTGGACCCGGTGTCCAGCGCCAACCTCAAAGACATCCTCATCGAATACGCGAAGACCGGCGGCACGGTGATTATCTCTTCGCACGTGATGGCATTGGTCGAAAAGATGTGCACGCATGTGGCCGTAATCAACAACGGTCTGGTGTGCGCGGCCGGCACGGTGGACGAGGTCGCCGCCGGCGAAGAACTCGAAGACCGCTTCCTGCAACTGGTCGGCGGCCGCCACGAAGCCGCCCATCTCGCATGGCTCGACGGCGGGCAAGCCCAAGCACCAACTTCGGTCCAGCCGGTCCAGCCCATTCCGCTTACAACCGCCACGCCCGCCACACCCACCGATGAGGCCCGCCGATGATCAGCAGCGCCATCACCCTGGTCCGCCTGCGCTGGACGCTCACGCTCGCCACCCTGCGAAAATCGGCGTGGCAGACCGTCGCCTATGTCTTTTCCGCCGTACTCGCGGCCGGCACCATCATCGGCACCGGCGTGCTCGCATGGTTCATCGGCATACTGCCGCCCTTCACCGTGAACGCGGATGGCTTTCCGCTGAACATCCTTGGTTCCGGAGGCATCGTCAACATAGTCGTCGTGCTGGTCGGCGCGACCATGACCATCTTCATCGGCTTCATCCAGCTCATGATGCTTGGCGAAGGCTCCACCATGAACCCACGCAAATTCGCGCTCTACGGCATCGCCGACCGCAACCTGCAATTCGGCTTGCTGCTTTCCGGCCTGTCCGGCATCCCCGCCCTTACCGGCGTGGCCTCACTGATGCTCTGGACACTGGCCTATCGGCATATGGGACCAGCCGTAATCATCAGTTCCCTCCTCGCCGCAGTGCTGGCCGTCATCACCATGATGAGCATCTCCAAACTGCTCATCGCCCTATTCACCACGCTGGTGACCAGCAAACGCGGCAAAGGCGCGTTCTATATCTTCATCGTGCTGACGTTCGTTATCATCTGTCAGTTGCCGAACATTCTGGTCAACTCCGGCGTGGCCTTCAGCCTCAACACCGAAACCTGGGGCGCGGCGACCACCATCGTCGCATGGACGCCGTTCGGCGCGGCCTTCCAACTACCGTTCGACGCGCTTACCGGAGCCTGGGCGGTGCTGCTCGCCCGCATCGCCATCCTTGCCGTCACATGGATTGTCTGCTTCGCCGTCTGCACCTGGTGTCTGAGACATGAACGGCTCACCATCGGCGCAAACAGTCCGTCCGAGACCGCCAAAGGCATCGGCGCATTCGCATGGATGCCCGATTCGGCATCCGGCGCGGTTTCCGCACGCCTGATCACCTATCTCAAACGAGACCCCCGTCAAGCCATGACTTTCGCCATGCCGGTCCTGTTCCTGATCATCTTCGCCTTCCAGGCACACGGCATCAGCGCGGTCGTCTGGCGGTCGCTGATCTGGTGCGGCTGGTTCATGTCCGTCGTGGAAAGCAACGGGCTCGCATATGACGGCCGCGGCTTCACCATGGAAGTCATCGCCGGCGTGCGTGGCCGGACCGACAGAATCGGCCGCGTACGCGTCTACGTCGGCATCATGGTCGTCTACATGGTGCTGCTCTATCTCGCCGGCATCGTGCTGGTCGGCGCACTGACCGGACGCTGGGCGCAGCCCGATGACCTCGCTGCCGGCCTGATCTTCCTCGCCACGGGCATGGGCATCGCCTTGAGCGGACTGGGCGTGGCCGAAGTCACCTCCTGTGTACTGATGTACCCGGTCGCCTCAATGGACAAGCCGTTCTCCGCGCCTCAAGGCCGCGCCATGGCCCAAGGCTTCTTCCCGTTCGTCTACATGCTTGGCAGCCTGCTGCTCATGCTGCCCACTGGCATCGTGGCGCTGGTCATGCTGCTGACAGGAGCCGAAGGCGGCATGTGGCTGGCGATTATTCCGGTCGCGCTGGCCAATGGCATCGGCATTCTGGCACTCGGGACATGGCTGGGCGGTAAGCTGATGGATGCGCGAATGCTCTCGATTGTGGCAACACTTGACTCGTTCGCCTCATTGCAGAAATGATTGCCTTGGCATAAGGAGCACGATGGTATCTACAGCGGTATCACGCCGTCAGCGACGTGAAGCGCAACGGCGGCCCCAACAATCGCATCGCCGAACACTGACCGTCATCATTTCCGCACTGACCACCATCGCCCTGTTCGCGGGGTACTGCGCCGCCGACATCACCGACGTGGCCCCCGGATTATTGACGTTGAAGCCCGTCACCGCACCTGTTTTTGCCGATCCAGCCACCGCCAAATCAGGCGGCACCGTCGCCGGCACCTTGAACACGAACAAGGCCATTGATTCCACGGCCGCTTCTGCGCTGGTCAACGAATTGCTGTCCGCGCAAGGCGTGGGAAACGATACGTCGGTGATCATTGAAGACGCCCAAGGCACCGTCGCCGCCGAACACGAGTCGAACACTCCACGCGAGCCTGCATCCACACTGAAAACGCTGACCGCGCTCGCCGCCTCATCCACCCTGAATATGGCATCCACCTTGGATACCCAAGTGTTCCTCACCCAATCCGATGACGGCACCAATACGTTGACCCTCAAAGGCAATGGCGACATGCTGCTGTCTGCAGGCGATTCCGACGCCAACCATACCAACGGACGTGCCGGTCTGAACACCTTGGCCAAGGCCACCGTGGCCGCGCTCGCCCAGCGAGGCATCACTTCCGTCAATCTCGAGTACGACGACACCCTATTCGGCGACTCACGCATTCCCGCAGGTCTGTCGGAAGGTGGCGCGGTTTTAAGCGACTACACCGTCTACTTCACGCCGGTCTCATCAATGGCGATTGATGGAGGCCGCCAACACACCGCCGATACGCCTGCGCCGGCCGACCCCGATGATTCGGCCGGCTACCCGGAACTGTCCCAGCACACCGCCAGCGACGTGGCCACGAAATTCGCCGAACTGCTCCAATCGAACGGTGTGGCCGTTACCGGAGACATGACGGCAAACACCGCTCCATCCGGCGAAACGCCTTTGGCTTCGGTGAGTTCGGCAACACTGTCCGAAATCATGGCATACACGTTACGGCATTCGGACAATACGCTGGCCGAGGAGTTCGGCAGACTCACCGCTTTGGCGAAATCAGCGACAAACAGTCCTGAAGGCGGCACGGAGGCGGTCAAATCCACTCTGAACGATCTCGGTCTCGATACATCCGGTCTGACCATGGCCGATTGCTCCGGCCTGTCTCCCGGCTCCCGGCTCACCGTACGCACGCTGGCGGCCGTCCAACAACGTAATCTGACCACCAAGAGCGGCGCGGCCGGCGCGGAAGGTCTATCCATCGCGGGATTGGTGGGCACGGCGCAGGATCGGTATACGGATGATGCCGTGGCTGGTCTGCTGCGCGTCAAAACCGGCAGCCTCGGCACGGTTACGTCGATGGCCGGCAATGTGTCCCGCACCAATGGGGGAGCGTTGTCGTTTGCCGTGGTGGTCAACAATCCTGAGGATTATGCCGCCGCGCGTAGCGCCATCGACTCGTTCATCACCAAGCTCGCGGGGCTGTAAAAGACCCATCAAGGGCCATCAAAGGCTACAAAGGCCGTAAACGTCCATAAACGCACGAGTACACATAACCAGAAAAAGGGTGGTGAGTACATGGCATATTCCGCACGATTACGCAAGGCCGTAGGCGCGGTCCGCGCAACGCTGAGCGCTGTGGAACTATGCGATGTGCAGGCTCCCGAATTCGCGCAGCATGGGGACCATGCCGTTGCCACCGATGCGCCGCTCGTGCTCGTGGCCTGTTCAGGCGGGCGCGATTCGATGGCACTGGCCGCGGTGAGCCATATCGTATGCACGTCCATGGGCGTGCGTTGCGGTGCCGTGATTGTGGATCACGGCTTGCAGGAGGGTTCCGAACAGGTCGCCGGCGAGGCTGCGAATCGTTGCCGTGCGTTGGGACTGGGCCCGGTCATCGTGCGCAACGCAACCGTGCAGGCACGCGGTGAGGGCCTCGAAGCGGCCGCGCGGCAGGCCCGGTACAACGAGCTGTGCGCCGCGGCGCGTGAATCAGGTGCCATTGCCGTGCTGTTGGCCCACACTATGGACGATCAGGCGGAAACCGTATTGATCGGACTGCTGCGCAGCCGTGGCGTGGATGCGTTGGCCGGCATGCCGCAGGTCTTCACACGCAGTGGCGTGACTTTTGCGCGGCCGCTGCTTACCCTTACTCGAGCCGAAACCACCGGCATCTGTGAAGACTTGGGTGTGGAATATTGGGATGACCCCACCAATGGCGATGCGGTAGACGGCGAGTTGCCGGACGACTATCCGTTGCGCTCGCGGGTGCGTCATGACCTGCTGCCGGCCATCGAGCGATTCGCTGGATTCAATGTCGCCCGCCATTTCGCTGAAAGCGCACGGTTGGCCAGAATGGATAAGGAGTATCTGGATCAGCGATCCGACGAGGTGATGGGGGAGGCGGTTACGACAGTTGATTGGCCGGCATCGTCGGCAGCGGTATCGACCGATACGCCACGAGCCTGTGCGGCAGGCGATACCAACGATTCGAGCCATGGTGTCGGCCTGACGATCAGCGTCAGACGTATTGCACGTGAGCCAGAGGCGATTCGGTTGCGGGTCATCGCTCACGCGCTGAGCCAAGCCGGTGTGAACGCCAGTGCCGCCCAGATTGCCGCCATCGACCGGCTGGTCGTCGATTGGCATGGCCAAGGCGGCGTCTCACTTCCCAGAGGTTATTCAGCCAATCGCAAGAAACACGTCATTCGCGTGTGCCAAGATGGTGCGCATGCGAATCGCTGACGTTGAGGAAGATATTGACCACGAGCTGGTCAGCAAAGAACAGATCGATGCCAAGATCCACGAGATGGCCGCTCTCGCGAGCGAGGATTACCGCGATAAGAATCCGCTGCTCGTTGCGGTGCTGAAAGGGGCCGTGAATACGCTGGTCGCATTCACCCAGGCCATGAGCATTCCTGTACAGATCGACTTCATGAGCCTGTCGAGCTATGGCTCGGGCACAGTGTCGAGCGGTGAGGTCACGGTCAGGCAGGATTTGTCCGCCGATGTTCGCGGACGGCACATCTTGATTGTGGAGGATATTGTTGATTCAGGACACACGCTCGCGTGGCTGGTCGCAGAACTGAAACGTCGTGGTGCCGCTTCCGTGGAGGTCTTCGCTTTGCTGAGCAAGCCCTCCCGCCGAGAGGTGGACGTTGATGTGAAGTACGCCGGCTATGAGATTCCGGACGAGTTCGTCGTCGGCTTCGGCCTCGACTTTGACGAACGCTACCGCAACCTCGATTCGATCGCGGTCCTCAAGCCGTCCGTCTACCAAGGAGTGCAAGCATGAGCTTCCCGCAAGGGCCGGGTAACGGCAATAATCCGAACCCGAACAACAACCGTAACAACGGCAACCCGTTCACCAACCCGTTCAACCGTGGCAATAACGGGAACAATGGCAAAGGCAACAACAACGAGAACCGCCCGATATGGCAGTCCCCTTGGCTATGGGGTGCCGTGCTCGTGGTCATGGTCGTGCTGATGTTCCAGATGTTCGCCGGCGGTGGCACCAAAACCATCGACACCAAAGATGGTTTCGCACTGATCAATCAGGGCAAGGCCACGTACGCCGAGATTACGGACAACAAGCAGGTCGTCCGCCTTAAGCTGAAGAACGACTACACCAAGAAGAATGCCGACACCGGCAAGGTGACCAACTACGGCAAGAACGTGCAGTTCTACTACACCTTCGCGCAGGGCGCCCAAGTGGCCAAGGCAGTGGAGAACGGCAACCTTGAGAAGGGCTGGACCTCGAACATCGAGCAGACCAGCATGCTGAGCTACCTCGTCACCTCGATCCTGCCGTTCATCATCTTCTTCGCCCTATTCTGGTGGCTGATGAGCCGGATGGGCGGCGCCGGCGGCATGCTCGGCATGGGCGGCAGGAAGAACAGCGGCAAACTGCTCGACGGGCAGACCCCCACCACCAAGTTCGCCGATGTGGCCGGTGAAGACGAGGCCGTGGCCGAAGTCGAGGAGATCAAGGACTTCCTCAAGGATCCGTCCAAGTACAAGGCGCTGGGTGCGCGCATCCCGCGCGGTGTGCTGCTGTACGGCCCTCCCGGCACCGGTAAGACGTTGCTGGCCCGAGCCATCGCAGGCGAGGCCGGCGTGCCGTTCTACTCGATGGCCGGCTCCGACTTCGTCGAAATGTTCGTGGGTCTCGGTGCCTCCCGTGTGCGCGACCTGTTCGATGAGGCCAAGAAGAACGCCCCCGCCATCATCTTCATCGACGAGATCGATGCTGTGGGCCGCAAGCGCGGTTCCGGCATGGGCGGTGGCCACGACGAGCGCGAGCAGACGCTGAACCAGCTGCTCGTCGAGATGGACGGCTTCGACAACGACACCAACCTCATCATCATCGCCGCCACCAACCGTCCCGATGTGCTCGACCCCGCCCTGCTGCGTCCGGGCCGATTCGACCGGCAGGTGGGAGTGGCGGCCCCCGATCTGGAAGGCCGTGAGGCGATCCTGAGGGTGCATGCCAAGGGCAAGCCGTTCGTGCCGGACGTCGACCTGCACATGGTCGCCGTGCGCACGCCGGGCTTCACCGGTGCCGATCTGGCCAACGTGCTCAACGAGGCCGCCCTGCTGTGCGCCCGTGCCGGTGCCCAGTTGATTGACAACCGGGCCATCGACGAAGCCATCGACCGCGTTCAGGCCGGCCCGAGACGCAAGTCCAAGGGCATGGCGTTGGAGGAGCTGCGCAACACCGCATACCACGAGGGCGGTCATGCGCTGGTGGCCGCCGCCCTGAACGACACCGATCCGGTGACCAAGGTGACGATTCTGCCGCGAGGCCGCGCCCTCGGCTACACCGCCGTCATGCCGACCTCCGACCGCTACTCGCAGTCGCGCAACCAGCTGCTCGACCAGATGGCCTACGCGATGGGCGGTCGCACCGCCGAGGAAATCGTCTTCCACGACCCGACCACCGGTGCCTCGAACGATATCGAGAAGGCTACGAGCATCGCCCGTACGATGGTGATCGAATACGGCTTCTCCGACAAGCTCGGCGCCATCAAGTGGGGTTCCGACGACGATCAGACCACCGTGATGGACGGTCTGCAGCCGCGCAAATACTCCGACCGCACCGCCGAAGTGATTGACGACGAGGTGCTGAAGCTGGTGGAAACCGCCCACACCGAGGCGTGGACCATCATCAACGACAACCGCGATATCCTCGACGAGTTGGTCCGTCAGCTGCTGGTCAAGGAAACTCTGAACGAGAAGGAGCTTGCGGAGATCTTCGCGCCGATCAAGAAGGCGCCGGTCCGCCCGGTGTGGCTGTCCAACGACCGCCGCCCCGATTCGGACAAGCCGCCGGTGGAGATTCCCGAAAGCCTCAAGCGCTCGGTCGGCATGAAGCCGGAAGAGTAGACACGATGACGATTCGGCCCGACCTGTTCATGTGGTTTCTCACGTACGCAGGCCGGGCCGACGTCGTTGTGGACAATGACAAGGGAGAGATGAGATGAACGAATATATAGAGTCTTGCCAGCGGGAGAAACGCACATACGACGAGGAAGGCGTGCGCGAAGCCGTACGCCTGTTCCTGAAGTCGATTGGCGAGGATCCCGAGCGCGAGGGACTGGTGGAAACGCCTGACCGTATCGCCCGCGCGTGCCGCGAGCTGTTCGCCGGTCTGCAGGCTTCCCCGGCCGATGTGCTGGAGAAGCACTTCGACGTGGATACCGACGAGCTGGTGCTGGTCAAGGACATCGAACTGTATTCGGTGTGCGAGCATCACCTGCTGCCGTTCCACGGCGTGGCCCATGTGGGCTATATTCCCGCCAAGGACGGGGTGATGGGGCTGAGCAAGCTCGCCCGACTGGTCGAGGTGTATGCTCGCCGGCCGCAGGTGCAGGAGCGACTGACCCAGCAGATCGCCGACGCGCTGGTCGAGTACGCGGGCGCACGTGGTGTGATTGTGGTGACCGAATGCGAGCACCTGTGCATGTCGATGCGCGGCATCAAGAAGTCTTCCGCCCGCACGGTGACCTCTGCGGTGCGCGGCATGCTGCGCAATCCGGCCACCCGGGCCGAAGCCATGAGCTTGATTCTAGACAAGTGACGCAACCTAGGCTCCCCTCTCTGAGGGGAGCTGTCGCCGTAGGCGACTGAGGGGAGCGAAGGGAAACAACGAAGGGGAGATAACCTATGACTGATTTGCAGGCGTTGCATGACAGTACGCACACCATGGTGATGGGTGTGCTCAACATCACCGAGGACTCGTCCTCGGACGGCGGCCTGTGGCTGGACCCGGCCAAGGCGGCCCAGCACGGGCGCGACATGATGGCCGCCGGCGCGGACATCATCGACATCGGCGCAGAATCCACGCGCCCCGGCGCCAAGCGCGTGTCCGAGGCCGACGAACTGGCCCGCATCACCGGTGCCGTCAAGACATTGATTCCGGCCGGTGCCATACTGTCCATCGACACCACGCGCGCATCCGTGGCCGCAGCTGCGCTGAGCGAGGGCGCCCAGATCATCAACGACGTTTCCGGTGGCACGCTGGATGCCGAACTGCCGCATGTGGTCGCCGACCACGACTGCCTGTACATCGTGCAGCATTGGCGCGGTTGGCTCGCCGGCTCCAAGGGCGCGAACCCCGATCAAGACACCTCCGTCTACGAGCACGGTGTATTGACCGACGTACACGACGAACTCATGCGCCAAGTCGACGGTGTGCTGGCCGCCGGCGTAAAGCCTGAGCGCATTATCATCGACCCGGGCCTGGGTTTCTCCAAGCCCGGCATCGAGCACAACCTGCCGCTGCTGACCGGACTCGAGACCTTCCGCGCCACTGGATATCCGGTGCTGATCGGCCAGTCCCGCAAACGCTTCATCTCGGCGATGCTTACCGAGGCGGGCGCTGCCGGTGCTGATGGGCCGATCATGGCCCAGCGCGATGACGTGACCGCAGCCTTGTCCGCCCTGTCCGCCGAACATGGCGCATGGGCCGTGCGCGTACATGACGTGGCCAAAAGCCGCGCCGCCGTCATCGCCGGCAACACCTGGCGCGAATACGCATGATTCCCCTGGCGCCCTGTTTTGGTTGCTTCTAGGCCTTGGCTCCCCTCGGGTGAGGGGAGCTGGCTCCGAAGGCGACTGAGGAGAGCATTTGAGCAGAAAGCCTTACCAATGGACACCATCACACTTACCGGCGTACATGCCAACGGCACCCACGGTGTGCTCGCCTTTGAACACGAACGGCCACAAACCTTCGTCGTGGACGTCACCCTGCACCTTGATCTGGCCGCAGCCGGTCAATCCGACGATCTCAACGACACCATCGATTACGGCCGTGTGGCCAAGGACATCACGGCTGTCATCGAAGGCCCTCATGTGGACCTGATTGAGCGTCTGGCCCAACGTATCGCGGACGAGATTCTTGCCGATGCGCCGGCCGTCGCCTCCATCGACGTCACCGTGCACAAGCCTCACGCACCCATCGTCGTGGCTTTTGCAGATGTATCGGTCTCCATCTCGCGCGTGCGTGCCACCGATAATGGACGTACTGCTGAAGAGCATGCCATCCATAACGCGGTGGTGGCCTTGGGCGGCAATGTGGGCGAGGTGGAATCCACCTTGCGAGCCGCCGTTCGGGAGATTGACGCGTTGCCTGGCACACAGGTGACCGGTATCTCACCGCTTTACCGCACGGCCGCGTGGGGCATGGCCGACGGTACGCCGGATTTCCTGAACGCCGTGGTGGAGCTTGAAACCACAATGGGCAGCCACGAATTGCTTGCCGCGTTGCAAAACATCGAAGCGAACCATGGACGAATTCGTGAGAATCATTGGGATTCCAGGCCGTTGGACTTGGACATTATCGACTTTGATGGCATCACCAGCGCGGATCCGGATCTGGCATTGCCCCATCCGCGTGCTTGGCAGCGTGCGTTTGTGCTGGCTCCTTGGTTGGCATTGAATCCGAACGCCAAACTCGCCGGCGCCCATGAGGGGCCTGTGGCCGATTTGCTGGCCACCGCGCCGGACCGTAACGCCGTGCAGCTCGAGAGCGAAGACTGGATGCTCGGCGGGCATGCAGTCAAGCAAGAATCCGCGTCGGAGTCGGCACCCGTCTCACGCAAGGCGATTATTTCGCTGGATTCTACCTCGCAGGATGCCGAACGGCTGTTCCGTGAAACCATCGTTTCCATCGACAGTGTTCCTGGCAATCAGGTACAGGGCATTTCGCCGCTCTACCATGTCAGCCATTTCGACGGCCCGGACGCGATGAGCGCGGTCATCCAAATCGAAACCAAGTTGCCGCCCGCCGACCTGATTGCCGTATTGGGCAGCATCGAAAGCGTTCATGATCTGGCAGTCGACCTTGACCTTGTTGACATGGAGGGCGTGACTTCCGACGAGCCCAACTGCAGCATTCCTTGGCCGTCGGCCCGTAACCATGCGTCGGTATTGGCACCTTGGCTGGATATGGACCCGAATGCTACTCTGGGCGGCGACCCGGTGGCCTTCCTTTTGGCCATGGCACCGGATGCCGGACAGGTCGGATTGCTATCGGACAACTGGATACTGTCGAACAGTTGAGCTGATGGCAGAACCAGTTACGAACGGTAGGCTAGAAACCAGACGGTGACGGACCGGTATCTGACCTCGAACAGCCAGGCACGGCAGTGACGAAAACCAAATCAAGATGAGCAGCCCAGGAGCGAGGGCCGTTCGCAAACAGCAAACAGCAACGCAACGATAAGGAGGCCGGACATGAAAACACGGCGAACAGCATGGTGGCAGTATGTGATCGGTGCCGTGCTGGGCCTGTTGGCGGGTATCGGTCTGGCCTCCTACGGCGAAAGCTCGGGACTGTCGCTGATTGGTGCGCCTCGGATTGTGACCGGATTGCTGGCCGTGCTGGGCGTTATCGTGCTGATCTTGGCCCTGCAAGTGCATAAATACGCGAATACCGACCCCAAGAAGCGTCCGCATAGCTTCATCAATCCCACTATCGCGGTGTATACGCTGGTGCTGTCTAAGGCACTGGGATTGGCGGGCGCAACGCTTGCCGGCTGGTATGGCGGTCAGATTGTGATGAGCCTGAGCCATATTGAGGCGGATTTTTATGCACACGCCGTCACCGAGTGCGCAATCGCGGCCGTGGTGTGCATCGCCGACATGATCATCGGCATTATCGGCGAATGGTTGTGCCAGCTACCGCCGAACGAAGGCCCCGAAAACCCGAAAATCAAGGAAGCCAAGCGCCGTAGCGACATAGCCCAGGCCTACAAAAGATAATCCGTGATAAGCCCCCTCTGACGAGGGGGCTGTAGGCGTAGCCGACTGGGGGAGAGAAGAAGAAAAAACCACACCATCGGCCAAGCCGATTACCACTATTCCTGCGGCACGCGAACCATAGCTTCCTGAGCGATGGCCGCCACCAAGTCGCCATTCTGCGCATACACTTTGGCGATACCGAGTCCGCGCCCGTGCGCGGCGATAGGCGTATCCTGCACATACAAATGCCATTCGTTGATATCGATATCCTGATACCACCACATCGAATGGTCGATGGACGCATAGGAAATGCCCGGTGTGGAAATCGACAGTCCGGCGCGGCGCAGCACCGGTTCCATCATCACCTGATCGCAGCCGAGTGCCAGCATCGCACGATGCATGACCTGCGGCACATCGACGTGGCCATCGGCCTTCATCCACACCATCTGCTTGCCGGAATCATGCTCGGCGGAATCCTTGTCCGCGCGCAGCATCACGGTCGGCGTCACGTGGCGGATATCGAACGGCGATTTCTCGGCATAGTAATTGGCGAACGGCGACTTTTCGGCGAACGGCTGCATGAGTTCCTTGGCGGAAGTCAACGTTTCGGGATCGGGCAGGTTTTCCGGCATCGGATCGGCAAATTCCACACCCTCCTGGCCGGTCTCCTGGAAGGAGGCGATGGCCGTGAGAATCGACCCCTCGGCTTGGGTGACGTTGACCCGACGGGCGGAGAACGAGCGGCCGTCGCGAAGGTTCTCGACGTCAAACAGCAGGTCTTGACGAATATCGCCGGCGGCAATGAAATAGCCATGTACCGAATGCGGCAGGCGTGAAGGGCCCACTGTTTTGGACGCGGCAATCACCGACTGGGCGATGACCTGGCCACCGTACACGCGGCCGGTGGGGAAGTACATACTCTCGCCATTGATGTATGTGTGATTGCGGTAAGCGGAAGGCTCGCCCAACTCCAGCACCTTCACCAGATGGTCCAATGGAGTTACGGTGGTTGCCTGAGCCATGGCGTTCCTCGATTCCTGTTCTGCTGTGTTCGATATTCGGTTATCGTATTCCAACCTATGGTTGGCAGTCTATCCGGTGGGGGTTAAGAGTTCCGGGAGTGAAATGTAACGAGACTGTTTGGAAGGTAAACGGTTGGTTATGCGGTGCGTTGCCGCTACGTTGCCGCTACGTTGCTGCTGCGCTGCCGGTGTGTTGCCGTAGGCGACTGTGGAATTTTATGGGATGCGGGGCGGGGCAGCCATGGAGCAATTATGGGAAAGCCGCCCCTGAGGGACGGCTTTCGACGTATAAAGCGCGTTGTGGCACTAATGCCGGCGTATCTCAGCCGCGCACGAGCTTCTTGTGCAGACGGTGCGGGCGGGCCGCATCCTCACCGAGTCGGGCCACCTTGTTCTCCTGATAGGCCTGGAAGTTGCCTTCGAACCAGTACCACTTGGCCGGATTGTCGTCGTCGCCTTCCCACGCGAGGATATGCGTGGCGACACGGTCGAGGAACCAACGGTCGTGGGAGATCACCACAGCGCAGCCCGGGAACTCGAGCAGTGCGTTTTCGAGGGATTCCAAGGTCTCGACGTCCAGATCGTTGGTGGGCTCGTCGAGCAGCAGCAGATTGCCGCCCTGCTTCAGGGTCAGGGCCAGGTTCAGACGGTTGCGCTCACCACCGGACAGCACACCGGTCAGCTTCTGCTGATCGGCGCCCTTGAAGCCGAAGCTGGCCACATAGGCGCGGGTCGGCACTTCCACACCGGCCACCTCGATGAAGTCGAGGCCGCCGGACACGGCTTCCCACAGGTTCTTGTTCGGGTCCAGGCCCTCACGGTTCTGGTCCACGTAGCTGATTTTGACGGTGTCGCCGATCTTCAGCTCGCCGCTGGTCAGCGGCTCCAGGCCCACGATGGTCTTGAACAGCGTGGACTTACCCACACCGTTCGGGCCGATCACGCCGACGATGCCGTTGCGCGGCAGCGTGAAGGACAGGTCGTCGATGAGCACGCGATCGCCGAAAGCCTTATGGATATGGTTGGCTTCAAGCACGGTGGAGCCCAGGCGCGGGCCGGCCGGAATCTGAATCTCGGAGAAGTCGAGCTTCTTGTTGTTGCGTGCCTCGTTCTCCATCTGGTCGTAACGTTCCAGACGGGCCTTGTTCTTGGCCTGACGGGCCTTGGGGGAGGAGCGCACCCAGTCGAGCTCGTTCTTCAGTCGCTTGGCGAGCTTGGCGTCCTTGGCTCCCTGGATCTCCAGACGCTTGGCCTTGGTCTCCAGGTACGTGGAGTAGTTGCCCTTGTACGGGTACAGGTGGCCGCGGTCGACCTCGCAGATCCATTCGGCCACATTGTCCATGAAGTAACGATCGTGGGTGACGGCAATGACGGCGCCCTTGTACTGGTGCAGGAACTGTTCCAGCCACAGGATGGATTCGGCGTCCAGGTGGTTGGTGGGCTCGTCGAGCAGCAGCAGGTCCGGGGCCTCAAGCAGCAGCTTGCACAGGGCCACACGGCGGCGCTCGCCACCGGAGCACACGTTGACCGGGGTGTCCGGATCGGGGCATTGCAGGGCGTCCATCGCCTGCTCAAGCTGGGAGTCGAGATCCCAACCGTCGGCGGCGTCGATTTCGGTCTGCAGCTTGCCCATCTCTTCCATCAGCGCGTCGAAGTCGGCGTCCGGGTTGGCCATTTCTTCACCGATCTCGTTGAATCGGGCGACCTTCTCGGCAATCGGGCCGAACGCCATCTTGATGTTCTCGCCCACGGTCTTGGTGTCGTCCAGCGGCGGCTCCTGCTGCAGGATGCCGACCGTGAAGCCCGGGGTCAGTGTGGCCTCGCCGTTGCTCACGGTCTCCAGGCCGGCCATAATCTTCAGCAGGGTGGACTTACCCATGCCGTTCGGGCCCACGACGCCGATCTTCGCGCCGGGCAGGAAGCTCAGGGTCACGTCATCGAGAATCACGCGGTCGCCGTAAGACTTGCGGGCCTTGATCATCTGAAATACGAATTCTGCCATATAAGTGTCTTATCCTGTCTTATCGTTGCAATTTCAACGTTTTGCCGGGCTTGGATTCCGTGATGACACACTGTGGAACGATGCGTCCGGTTTCGGGGGTTTCCGAACGACCCGTTTGATGCCGCCCGTCCCTGGATTTCCGTGTCATCGCGGCGCCTCGGTCCCAAGCAAAAGCACCTTGTGGATTATCCCATATCCCATCGTCATGCCGCAACAGTGGATTGACGAGGTGCGGGGCAGGTTGCATATTGCGGTGATCGGTTTGTAGCGCATGGCGCAGGTGCTTTCGATCGCGGAACACGCCGATGCTTTGAGCATTGCATAGAAAGTATTCGTCTGATATAAAATAATTATCGTAAAACGATAAAAAATTATCAAATAATAAAATTTTCATTATTGTCAAAGGAAGTGATAACGATGAAGGCAACGAAGCTTAACGCGGCGGTCAAGGTCATCGCGAAGATTGTGGAAGTGATGCTCTGGATCGCAACGGCGGTGTATGCGGGCATGCTGGTCGCCCTGGTCGTTGCCGGTGCTCCGCTGGTGCGGTGGGTTCAGGAAGGCTTGGATTCCGGGAATCTGTTTATCGTTGGGGACCCGAATCTGCTGCCTGTGGCATCGGATGCCACTGTGCTCGCCCGTGGTTTCGCTGTCGCCGCAATCGCCATGGTGGCGATGCTTGGGATGATGGCTGTGGTGTTCAGAAACATCCATCTGATCTTCAGTACCAGCGAAACCGAATCTCCCTTCACCAAGGCCAACGTGCAACGCGTCCGCCGCATCGGCGAACTATCCATCATCGCCCCCATCATCAACGCCATTTTCATGGTTGTCGTCGATCTCGTGGTGGGGAGCCGCAAGGTGGAATTCTTCGTGAATATGCAGCCGATCGCCTTCGGTCTCGTCGTGCTGTGCCTGGCGCAATTCTTCGCATACGGCGCCGAGCTTGAGCATGACGTCGACGGCCTGCTCTGATGATTGCGCGATTCAGGGAAGGTTGATATGGGCAAAATTGTTCTGGAACTGGATGTGATGATGGCGAAGCGGCACATCTCACTGGGCGATCTCGCCGAGCAGGTCGGTATCACTAACGTCAATTTATCCAAGATCAAAAACAACAAGGTCAACGCGATTCGGTTTACCACGTTGGCCAATATCTGCCAGGCCTTGGAATGCGAGCCGGGCGACATTCTCAAATACGATCCCGACGCAGGGGAGTAGGCGAGATGTAGCTCGTGGGTTGCGCCGCTGGGGGCGATTCCGTCCAATTCCTCACGCTTGGCATTGCCGATGTGTTTTGCTGATCGTCGTGATGCCGCGTCCGAGTAACGGGACGAGCTGTTGCCTTGTCGTCCACACCGCGTCGCTACGGAATGTGATGGGATGCGAGGGTGCTCGTGTCGGAACTCGGCAGCCGTGCCCTATTCAGTCGCGTTGACGGTTCTGAAGAGTTGCGGCTCGTATCGTTGAAGGTCGTCGAGTAGGTAGCGCGCGTCGAGTTGTTCGATGCCGTAGGAGCCGTCGGCCACCTGTTGGCTGAGTTGGCTGGAATAATAGAGTTTCATCGCATCGGCGGCTGTCATGTCGTATTGGTCGGCTATCAGCGCGATGAGATCGGATTCGAGATGCTCCTTGCGTAGCGTTTCGAGCTTCGTCAGGGTTTGTGGCGTGATCGTCATTGTTTCACCTCGTAGGTCTCGACGTATCGCAGGGCTGCGATCGACCGGGGTGTGAGGAAGCGGTACTGGTCGTTTCGTTCGTAGAAGGCAAGGGCCTGCAGGGTGCGTTCCATGTCCCATAGCTCACGCATGTACATGTCTATGGCCGCGTAGACCTTGGGGGCTGCGGACGTTTTCTTGGAGACCGAACGGAAAGATTTTCGTATGTCCGGTCTTGAGGAACGAGAGCGTGCGGTGGGGTTGTATTTCACCACGTCGATGACGACGGCCCAGGTGGTGGAGCGTCTGGGTTATCCGACCAGGCAGTGTCTGGAGCGTTGGCTGGCGATGGATTCCCGGTATGCTGGCCATATGGCCAAACCCATCATCCCACTGGAGACCAGGCGAAGGGCAGTCGAGCTGGTGCTGGGCGGCATGCAGCAGAAGCAGGCCGCCAAACAGCTCGGCGCGGGCGTAGGCGCGGTGCATGGCTGGGTCAGGGCGTACCGCAAGGGCGGCATGGCCGCGTTGCAGCCCAAAAACAGGAACTCCGCGCAGGGCAATAAGCCCGCGGACTCCCGCCGCCGGCCGTCCGCAGCCGATGATGATGACGCGGAGGCTTTGCGCCGCAGGGTCGAGGAACCGGAACCGGGGGAACGCGTTGATGCGGGAGGTGGTGGAGGCTCGCAGAAAAAGACCCCGGCGCCGACCTGCGGCGCCTGTCGAACAGGGAGAAGACCCTGTTGATCGACCGGTCGAGGCCGACGTATTCGCCCGGCTCGATGACATGCTTGCCCGGCATCGCGCCGAGCGGCCACCTACTGCCACCACGCCGGGCTGAGCGTTGACAAGTACGCCGGACTCGGGGCGGAGGTGGCCGGGGCGTTCGCCGATTCCAAGGACAGGTACGGGTACCGCAGGATCAAGGCGGTGGCCAGGACCGGCGTATCGGAGAAGTCGGTCCGCAGGATCATGGCGGAGGAAGGGCTCGTGGCGCATGTGCCCAAGCGACGCAGGTATAGTTCCTACGAGGGCGAGACGACGCCGGCTCCCGCCAATCTCGTCGACCGGGACTTCACGGCCGAGCGTCCGAACGAGAAACGGCCCGCGGACATCAGCGAGATCAAGGCCAGGGACGGGAAGGGCGTGCCTTTCGCCGCCGGTCGACTGCTTCGATGGCAAGACCGTCGCATACACCGCCGGCTTCAGCCCCAACGCGGAGCCGGCCAACCGGATGCCGGAGAAAGCGGCCTCGACGCTGCCGGGGAACGCGCGTCCCCTGGTGCATTCCGACCGTGGCCGCCACTGCCGGTGGCCCGGATGGCTCGGGCTCATGGAACGCTTCGGGCTGACGCGCTCCATGAGCGCGAAGGGCTGTTCGCCGGACAACGCGGCCGCGGAGGGATTCTTCGGCAGGATGAAGACCGAGGCGGTCTACCCCGAGAAGTGGGAGGAACACACCCGCAACGAGGTGCTCGCCTTGGTCGATGAGTACATACGCTGGCACGACCACGAGCGCATCAAACAGTCGCTTGGTTGGATGAGCCCGGTACAATACCGTCAAAGCCAAGGAATGGCCGCGTGATTATCTCCAAGAAAATGTCCGCAGCCCCCTACCTCAGCCGCCAGATCTCGTTTCAGTTGGGCTTCGAAACGGTTCTTGTCCCCATCGAACTCGCTTCTGCGGTGCGCGAACGTCACATACGTGAATGGCGGGTTCCTCGCCAACGTGAAAAATGCGATGAAGAGACGTTTGTGGTCGGTCGTGGACGGGATCTCGTAATCGTCGTGGCCGTTGAACAGTGGGCCGGTGTGGAAAGGGATGTCGGGCAGGGAGACATCCGCGAGGTGCTGTTCGTAGCGTTCGATGTGGGGATTGACCGGCTTGGGCTGGTCGTGGAACATCAGGGTGAAGGGGTGGTACTTGGACAGTTTGCCCCATCTGCCGGATTCGTCGACCATGGCGTCCAGCTCGTTCATTGCTGACTCCCGGAGAAAAAGAAGTGCCTGGCTCTGCGATACGGGGCTCCAGAGCCCGCCGCGCTGTCTTGAACCGCCGTCCGCCGACGTGGCGTTGACGCTCCGAACCGATCCTGATTCACCGGTGGATCACCTTGACGTTGATGTAGTTACTGAGTAACATCAGCATTACATTACTCAGTAACCATATCGAGAAGAGGTGCTCATGGCCGCCGCAATCAACCGCGCAATGCCGAGCCTTACCTGCCTTGACACCGGGGAACAGGCGATATTGACGATCGTCGACGCGACACGTACGCATGGCGACGGCGCGCGCAGGGTCGTCGCTCTCAACCATGCGAATCTAATACTTCGCTCCGGGGAGTTCGTGGCCGTAATGGGACCGTCCGGTTCGGGCAAGTCCACGTTGCTCAACCTTGCCGGGGGATTGGACACGCCGTCTTCAGGCAAAGTGCTGGTCGAGGGCCGCGATCTCGCTTCGCTGAACGTTGCCCGGCGTGCCGCGATTCGACGGCGGTCGATTGGCTACGTGTTTCAGGATTTCAATCTGCTGCCGTCGTTGAACGCCATCGAGAACGTCTCGTTCCCGTTGGAACTGGACGGCTGGCCGATCCGCAAGGCGCGTAAGGCCGCATTGGAGGCCTTGCGAGAGACGGGCGTCGCTGAACTGGCGCTCCGTCGGCCTGAGGACATGTCGGGAGGTCAGGCGCAGCGTGTGGCCATTGCCCGAGCTTTGGTGGGCCGACGCCGCCTGCTGCTGGCCGACGAGCCGACCGGCGCATTGGATTCCGCTGCCGGCACGAAGGTCATGGAGGTGCTGCGCAGTCGTGCCGACGCGGGCTGTGCCGTGCTGATGGTCACGCATGAACCTCGCTTTGCCGCTTGGGCCGATCGTACGGTGTTCATTCGCGACGGTCGCATCACCGACGAGACAGGAGCGACCGACTTTGACGAACTGTTCACCTGCGATGGTGAAGATGATGACGATGCCGGCGATGCGCGCAACAGCTCGCAACAGAACTTTCGCAACAATCCCGGGGAACAGTGATATCGATGCTCTTCAATTTTCCGCGTCGCCGCGTCGCCGCGCGTCTTGCCTGGCGCGATATGACGCGACACAAAGCGCGCAGCATATTCGCCACATTGTTGGTCGCATTGCCTATCGCCGCGCTGGTGGCGGGGCTGGCACTGCTGACAGGCACGCCGAATTCCCGTCAGCGTGCCCTTGCCGCCATTCCTCGGAATGCGCAGGCGGTGCTCACCGCCACCGCGGTGCTCAACACAGGCCAGCCGTTCATGCAGGCGCCCGAGGGGGCTTCGCTGTGGGTGGACAGTCCCTCTCAACAACCCGCGAGCGCGGCGAACATCGCCGCAATCACGCCCGACCAGGACGCCCTGCTGCGGTATTGGGATTCGGAAACGCTAATCGCCACCGCCGGCGGCGACTTGCAGCCGGGCGATCAGATTCAGGTTGATGCCGCCGGCGCCGATACCACTGACTCCGCCGGCTCCTCCGGCGCCGACCTCGACGGCGCGGTACGAGCCAAGCTGCGCGAGACCGAACATGATGCGCTGCCACTGTTAATGCCTCCCGTTGCGCAGGGTGCCGCGCCGCAGGATGCCACGCAGGCGGTTATCAGCGCATCGCTCGCTGAGCAGCTGCACCTGAATGTCGGAGATACATTGACGCTCACCGCGCCTCCATTTCAAGGTGCGTACAGCACGAACGGACGCATTGGCGCGGTGCTGCAGAACTCGCGGCGCGCGTGGCGCATCAGCGGCATCGCCGATGTCACCTCGACGCTTGACGTATGGACGTATTCCGGCTGGCTCAAAGGCATGGTCGAGGCGGATGGCGGTAATGGGGTGGATGCGCATTATCTGCTGGTCGGCAGCGAGCCATTGACGTGGACGCAGGTCAAGCGGCTCAACATGCTGCAAGTGGTCGCCGTTTCGCGCCATGTGCTGACGGATGGTTATCCGAGTGCGGAAGAGCGATATCCGCGTCAAATCGACGTGCAGCAGCAGTTGATGCAAATGGTATCCGTCACTGTAACGGCTTTTCTTGGGATTGCCCTGACGCTATTCCTGATCACCCCCGCGTTCGCCGTGTCGGCCGATCAGTCTCGTCGCTTATTGGGATTGACCGCCGCATGCGGTGCCGACGGCGTGGATCTTCGACGCACGATGAGCTTCCAAGGCTTGTTTATTGGCATATCAGGCGGCATGATCGGTATCATCGCAGGCATCGGATTGTCATATGCCGCCGCACCGGCTCTGAAAGGCGCCTATGTGCATGAGGTCGCCGGTATGATTCCGTGGACGATGCTGCCCTTGGCCGCGTTAGCGGCAGTGATGATCGGATTGGCCGCCACATGGATGCCGGCGCATCGCGTCAGCCGCATGAATGTGGTGGACGCGTTGAAAGATCGCTCGGACAACGGCGAGCGCAACCGCCGTGAATCTCGGTTGTATCGCGTGGTGACGGCGATTTCCACCGCGGCATTGCTTGGCGCGGCCGTGGCCTGTGCCATGGGCGGCCTTGCCATGCCCATGCCGGAACTCGGTGATGCCGACTACGGTAGTCTGCCGGCCGAGGCAATCGGCGCGCAATTGCTGCTGATCGGAGCCATCGTGTTCTCGTTCGCCGGCCTGATCCAGTTGATTCGTCTGATCGCGCAATTATGCGAACGCCACGGCACCTTACTGCCTCTGGCGGTACGGATGGGATTGCGTGATGCCGGCGAGCATCACCGTCGATTCGTCCCCGCCGCGGCCGCTATCGCCGTGAGCGTGGCGGTCGCCTCATACGCGCTTACCATGACCGGCTCACTGATTGCCAATGATCGGTCGAATGCCATGGAAGTGGTGCATGGCCATTCGCATGCGGTGGTGTCCCCTGAGGTTCCGATTGACAATGCCGTGGATCGTGCGGTGGTGCGATCGGCGCTGAATGCCATCAGTGATGATCTGCCCGTCACCGCACATCAGCCTGTGTATGCGCTGGCGGAAGTGCCGCCGGAGACCGTCGACAAGTTGAATGTCGCTGAGGCGAATGAGCTTATGCGCCGATTCCCGAATGCCGCTGCCAGACTGGCGACTCCATTGGATTGCATTACGAGCTCCGACCCTGATCGCGGGCAAGACGTGGCTTCGGCGCATAATCCGAACGCCCAGCCATACTGCGTGGGAGCATCGCGTTCCTATCGCCCGTTGTATCGAGGCTTGACTATGATTAACGCGGATTTCTTCGTGCTGATCATGTCCGGCGATGCGATGCGATTGTCGGGATTTGCCAATGCCGACAAGGCGGCGGACATGCTCGACCGGGGCGGCGTGGTGGTCGGCAACGCGGCGACGCTGCGCAAGGACGGCACCGTGGATTTGGAAATCTCCCATAGTGCGCACAATCCCGACGGTTCCTCGGCCCCCGATGTGGTCACTGGGTCGGCGAGCAGGCCGGGAGTTTGGGTGGATGGGTTCTTCCCTCTGGCGATGAGCAAGGAAACCGCCCAAAGCCTGGGACTGACCGCATTCAGGTATGTGGGCGATATGGTGCAATTCACCGACGCCCCCGGCTGGAGCACTCTGGACAAGCTGCGATCGATCATTGACGACAGGCTGCCGCTGGTGAATGGCACCAGTCAGTCCTACCGCTACAGCTGGGGTACCGGCGATCCTTCAAGCATGCTTGCGGAGCTGCTGCCGTTCGCATTGCTGATGCTGCTCGCGATAGCCGCCACGGTGATCTCGCTGCTGCTGGCGCGCATCCAAATCATCCGTGATCTGGCCACGATGCATGCCGTGGGCGCATCCCCCGGTTTCCTGCGACGGTTCACGCTGGCGCAGGCCGCCATTATGTTGGCGGCCGGAACACCGACTGGCATGGTTACGGGACTCGCCTTGGGGATATTTCATGTGGCTTGGTACAGACACATCGGCTATGACGGCGCATGGCTTGACACAGTGCCCTGCTGGGGCCTGCAGGCCGCGTTGTTGATCGGCGTTATTGCAATGGGCCTGGGCGTGGCATGGCTGGTCGCACGTCCGTCGCGCAAGCTGACCAGACGAACTTTGGATTGATCGACCGTACGATATCGGATGATATACGAAGGACGAAGGAACATCATGGCGATACGGGAAGCACTGATGGCGCTGTTGGAACAAGGACCGGCAAGCGCCTACCAATTGAAGCGGCGGTTCGAACGCACCACATCCAGCATATGGCCGTTGAACATGGGGCAGGTGTCCACCACGTTGCAGCGACTGCATCGTGATGGTTTGATCGAACAAGTCGACGGTTCGGAACATGACGTTCCCGACGATTCCGATTCCCGCTCCGATTCACCGGTGGCATGGCTGCTCACCGCCGCCGGCCATGCTGAGGTATCGCAATGGTGGCGCACTCCGGTATTGCCCGAGCAGCGCGGCCGCGACGAGCTGGTGATGAAGCTGGCGTTCGCGGTAGTCACGCCAGGCGTGGATGTGTCGACGCTGGTGCAACGGCAGCGAGTGTCCATGCAACAGCTCCTACATGATGTGACTCGCGCACGCCGTCAGACGGACGGTGATGATCTGGCCGCCCGACTGGTGCTTGACCATCGCATCTTCATCACCGAAGCCGAACTGCGTTGGTTGGAGACCCTCGACGAAGCGCAGTTGCGCATCGCGCGCACGCATCGTGCATCCGCGTCGATGTCAGCCGTCACTTCCGTCGAGGAAGATTTCGCCAATGCGAGAACGTAGTTTTGCTTTGCCGGCTGATTCCGTCCCTGGCTCCGCCATGATTCCGTTGCCGTTGCCGTCGGATGGGTTGCGCCCGTCGGATGGGTTGCGTGTGATCGGTTTCTGTTTTCGGATGTTGGCGCAATGCGGCGGATGCACGCCGTCTTTTTTGTAGGGGGCTGGATTGCGGCCTGGCGCGATCCGACATGACGCGGCCGTCCCCGATGGTGCCGTTGCGGCGATCCGCCGAGGTTACGCCCATGGCTGAACGCCCGGAATGTTCCTTGATATCCAGTGAGACGGTCCGCGCCACGGATGTACTGTGAACGGCGGATAAGCGCATCAGGCGCCTCGATCATGGCAGAGAGGAAACCCCGTTATGGACTGTTCATCACGATCCCAACGTCAGACTCAAGTCGATGCGTCCCCGACATCCCCGACATCTTCGACAACTATGACATCTTCAACGAATCCGACGGCCTCGTCGCCGCTGCCCACCCAGGCGCCGCCGTGGGGCGCGCTGTGGGTGATGGCCCTGGGATTGGCCATGATCGTGCTCGACAGCTCGATCGTCAACGTCTCCATCCCCACCATCATCGACGACATCGGCATTAACCTGACCGACGCCCAGTGGGTCACCTCGCTCTACAACATCGTGCTTGCCGCGTTGTTGCTGCCTTTCGGCAAGTTGGGCGACGCCAGAGGACGCAAACTGGTGTTTCAAGCCGGTACCGTGATCTTCGTGGCGAGTTCGACGCTCGCCGCCGCCTCGCAGGGTGCGGGGATGCTGCTTGCCGCCCGTGTGCTGCAGGGCATCGGAGGCGCGATGATCATGCCGAATACCCTGTCCACGGTGTCCGCCCTGTTCCGTGGCAAGTACCGCGCCGCGGCGTTCGGTGTCTGGGGCGCGGTGATGAGTTCGGCCGCCGCGCTTGGTCCGCTGCTCGGTGGCGTGTTCACCGAGACCTTGGGATGGCGTTGGATCTTCCTGGTGAACCTGCCGCTGGGCATCGCGGTCTTTGTGTCGGCCATCTTCCTGGTGCCGAAGACCGGTGGGAACGCCTCGGTCGCCGGTGCCGCGGATGCCGCGCAGGATGCCCGATCCCGTCGCGTCGGTGTGGATATCCCGGGCGTGGTGTTGTCTGCCCTGACCTCGGCCCTGTTGGTGTTCGGTCTTATCGAAGGCGAGACCTACGGTTGGTGGAAGCAGACCTCAACGCAGTTGAAGCTCGGCGGGTTGAGCTGGAATCGTGACTGGTTGTCGCCGGTGCCGATCTGCCTGATCGCCGGTGCGCTTCTGATGGCCGTCTTCATCCTCTTCGAATCGGCGCGGGGCAAAGCCGGTCGGCCGGTCATGCTGGACATGACCCTGTTTCGTATCAGGACGTTCTCGTGGGGCAATCTGGCGGCTGCGGCCATCGCCGCCGGCGAATTCGCGCTGGTGTTCATGCTGCCGCTGTACCTCATCAACGCCCGCGGGCTCAACACGCTGCAGGCCGGTGCGATGCTGGCCGTGATGGGCGTGGGGTCCATCGTCGCAGGTGCGCAGGCCCATGTCATGGCCGCCAAGCTCACCCCGGCCGGCGTGATTCAACTCGGTCTTGTGATCGAGATCATCGCCGTCGCCCTGGTCGCGGTCCTTATGCCTGTGGGGTTCTCTGTGTGGTGGCAGCTTGTTCCCATGGCCGCGTACGGTCTGGGTCTGGGCTTCGCCTCCGCGCAGCTGACCAGCGTGGTGCTCTCCGAAGTGCCGATCATGCAGTCCGGCGAAGGGTCGGCCACCCAGTCCACGGTTCGACAGCTCGGCACCGCCGTCGGTTCGGCCATCTCCGGAGCGTCGTTGGCCATGGCCGTCAACGGAACATTGCCGGCGCGGCTCGAATCCCTCGGGCTGCCCGCCAAGGTCGGCGACGGTCTGGCCCAAGCGGTCAGTGGTTCGGCGGGTGGAGTGATCGGCGTGTTCCGCAGCGGTGATGGACCGGCGGCCCGATTCGGCGACGAGGCGCCGAAGATTGCCGATGCGATGACTTCAGGGTTCGTCGAAGGCGGTCAGTGGACGCTTCTGGTCGCCGGCATCATGCTGTTCATCGGTTTGCTGGCCTCGGTGGCCGTGCGTCGTGCCGCGTCGTCGCACAACGTGCGTTGACGCATGACGGCTACGGTCTTATGGGGAGTGCGGCCGTGCGCGGTCGAACGGTGTGGCCCGCATACCGTCCACCGCGCCTGCGGTCGGTTTGCCATCCAGACGGCGTGTCGTGATCCGATGATGCTGTAACATATCCTTTTGTGCCTCGTTGAGGCACGCACGGCCCCGTAGCTCAGTTGGTTAGAGCGCCGCCCTGTCACGGCGGAGGTCACCGGTTCAAGTCCGGCCGGGGTCGCCACCAAACTCCCGATGCATGTCGGGAGTTTTTTTTGTTTCCTGCCGTTCTTCGATGCCATCCGCAAGGGCGGCGAAAGTGAACGCATCCGATCCGACACGCCGTCCGCACCAATGTCGGCGTTAAGGGGGACACCCATTTGCAGCGGGTGAAATGCATGAGGAAGCGCATCGGCGGAATGTTCGCGACGCATGACGAACCATGGAAAATCCGCGGTGGGAGGTCATGGCGGCTCACTACTATTTTCGCTATCTCGTACGTTACGAAAGTCTCCAAGGAGTAAGCCATGACCACGCTCGCCATTGATATCGGCGGAACCAAGATCGCCGCTGCCGTCTGCGATGCAAACGACAGCATCATCCAGCGTTGGCGCGTCCCCACGCCGATGGACGCCGACGCCATCAATACGCATATCGCCGAGATCTACCGCGAAGCCGTCGCCGCTGGCCACACCGATATCGAGGCCATCGGCATCTCCGCGGCCGGTAATGTGAGCGCGGATCGCAAGACGCTCACCTTCTCCGCCAACATTCCGGCCTGGATCAATTACAATCTGTCCGAGCATGTCGGTGCGTTGATCGACCATGCCGTTCCGGTCATCGTCGAAAACGATGCCAACTGCGCCGGCTGGGGCGAATTCGTGCACGGTGCCGGCCAAGGCAGCTCCAACATGGTCGCACTGACCGTGGGCACCGGCCTCGGTGGCGCCATCGTGATCAATGGCCAGCTCTACCGAGGCTCCTTCGGCATGGCCGCAGAGCTCGGCCACCTGCCGATGGTCCCGGACGGAGACCATTGCGGCTGCGGCCTGCGCGGCTGCGCCGAGCGCTATACTTCGGGAACCTCGCTGGAGAACTTCGCCAAGTCCGCCGTGCGTCGTCGTCCTCAGGACGCCAAACGTCTTCTGGAGCTGTGCGGTGGCGACATCACCAAGCTGGAGGGACCGATGGTGTCCCAAGCGGCTCAGGAGGGTGACGTGCTTGGCCTGTATGCGTTCGGCAAGATCGGCGAATGGCTTGGCCGCACCATGGCCGCCGTCTCCGCCGTGCTTGATCCGGATTTGTTCGTCATCGGCGGTGGTGTGGTAGCCGTTGGAGACATTCTGCTGGAGCCGGCCCGCTACAACTACCAGCGTTTCCTGGAAGGCAGCGCCTACCGTGGCCACGCCAAGATCGTCGCCGCAGTCGCGGGCCAGGACGCCGGCCTCATCGGTGCCGCCAATCTGGCTCTTCGCTGACGCAGATGGCGGTGCGTAGATAACGCGCGCGACGCAGATAGCAACGCGTAAATAATCGTAAATAATCGCAAACAGTACAGTGCGGTGATTCTCGTTATGGGAATCACCGCACTGTTGTTTTTCTCCCGGAAATGGCGAAACCCAATGTGAGCGAATGGGCAAGATACCGGCACCGCGCGCGTGGGCGACGTCAGCATTCCTTGGCGTCGCTACGCTGACTCGCGGTCAACTTCCCGATGCTGCTCGCCGCCCGACTGGTCATGTCGCTCGGCGCCGGCATCTCCCTGCCGCTTATCACCAACATCATTCTGGAGAAGGCACCACTTGAACAGCGCGGCGCGATGCTCGGCATCGTCAGCCTGGTCACCTGCGCCGCACCGGCCATCGGCCCGGTGATCGGCGGCATGCTGAAGAACCACTTCCCGCCCAAGTTCATCCTTATCGGCTTCGCCGGCACCGTGATTATGGATGTGGTGTTCGTTGCGCTGTCCGGCAATGTGGGGGGCATCGCCGCGAACGATGGGGCGGATGCGGCCGGTTCGTATACGGCCGCGTTCCCACGCAGCATGATGGTGTTCACCGGCATGGCCGTGCTTGGCGTGATTCTTGCCGCGCTCATGTTCCGATTCTCCACTCGCCGACCGCCAGAATTGAGAGAAGTCAAATAGTACGCCCGCGGCGGATTGGTTGGCTTTATGATGGAACCGACATTCCATCACGGGAGAAGCAGGGAAACTATCATGCTTGAACCACCAGTCACTCCGATCCGCAAGGCCAACGACGGCCTCGAACTGCCCGCCACCGGCTTCGGTACGTACAAGGTCAACGGCCTAGCCGGCGTGGACGCCATCAAGTTCGCCATCCATCAGGGTTACCGCCTCATCGACTCTGCGTTCAACTATGAGAACGAGGGTGTGGTGGGTCGCGCCATCCGCGAATCCGGCGTGCCGCGTGAAGACATCATCGCCACGTCCAAGCTGCCCGGCCGCCACCATGCTCACGATGAGGCACTGCTCACCATTGAGGAGAGCGTGTGCCGTATGGGTCTCGACTACATTGATCTCTATCTGATTCACTGGCCGAACCCAAGCCAAGGCCAGTTCGTCGAGGCATGGGAAGCGCTGGTCGAAGCTCGCGAACGCGGCTTGGTCAAGCACATTGGCGTCAGCAACTTCCTGCCCGGCCACATCGACCTGCTCATTCGCGATACGGGTGTGACGCCGGCCGTCAACCAGGTCGAGCTGCACCCGTACTTCCAACAGCGCGAACAGCTGGCCTACGACAACGCGCACGGCATCATCACCGAGGCATGGAGCCCGCTGGGCCGCGCCAACCAGATGCTGCGCGACCCAGACCTGAAGCGTATCGCCGCCAAGCACGGTATTTCCGTGGTCCAGGCCATTTTGCGCTGGCACCTCCAGTACGGCGACGTGGCCATCCCGAAGTCCTTGAACCCGGAGCGCCAGCGTCAGAACCTCGACCTGACCGCTTTTGAACTCGATGATCAGGACATGGCCGATATCGCCGCGATGGACAACCCCGAAGGCCACACCTTCGGACAGAACCCCCACTGGCACGAAGAAGCGTGATTCCAACATGCAACGTCCTATTATGACTTCGCGGTCGTTTTTGCGCACGCCGTCCGAAGTGGCCGGACCCGGCGACGAGCAGGTGATCGAAGACCTCGTAGACACGCTGGAGGCCAACCGCTCACGGTGCGTGGGCCTGGCCGCCAACATGATCGGCGTAGGCAAACGCATCATCGTCTTCGTGGATGAAGACCTTGGCGGGCGTATCACGGTGATGCTCAACCCCGTGATCACTGCTTCGGACGGTGCCTTCGACACCCAGGAAGGATGCCTGTCCCTGACCGGCGAACGCCGCACACTGCGTTATCGACGTATTGAGGTCAACTACGAGGACCGTCGGTTCCGCGCCCGCCACGCCACCTTCGCCGGTTGGACTGCGCAGATTATCCAGCATGAAGTCGATCACTGCAACGGCATCATTATCTGATTCATATCGGTGCGCGTTGCAGCCCAACCCCCGAGGCTGGTCATCGCGATTACGATGCGATTACATCGCAACCGCTATGACCAGCCTTTTTTATGTGCACTGGTGGGGGTGTTCTCAGCGGTGTTGGGGTGCCATGCGCTGGCAGGTTGGCTTCGCTGGAGGTTCTAAGCGTCGGTGATGTGCCAAAGAGTGGCGGGCTGGCTTCGCTAAGGAGCGCTACCGTCGGTGGAGAACCAGTGCGTGACCTGCTGCCGACGCTAAGCGTTCATTAAGCGTCGTTAGCGGCCAAAACTTGGACGTGTAACGATGCTGGGCGGTTTTAGCGTCGTTGCTGTGCCAAGTTGTGGGCCTCTGCCGACGCTGCCAGTGCAGTAGCGTCGGCGTTGGGACAGGTGTTGGGCCTTTGCTGACTCTATAAGCGGGGGAAAACCATTCTCCGATGCCTAAGTGGGTCTATTGCCATGCTGAATACATCTGCTGAGTGTAGCTATGCGTTCGAAGGCGATTTCGGGACCTTTCTCAGTAGCAGATATGCCTAATGCGCGGAGTTATACACTTCACCGTGCACTTATACACGCCAAACGAAGCAGAAATCGACTGCTGACAGTGGACGACACGCCAGAGACGATGTGGATAACCCAGAGACTGTGGATAACAGCTGAGCGATCAGTGGATAACCTGCAAGAAAGTGCGGTTATCCACCGACGGTAGCCACTGTTATGCACATTCCATACCCCTTGGAATCATTGGGTTTTCCACTTATCCACCATCTCGCCATGCGGGCTTGCGGGCCACCGCATGAGCGCCATACAGTGTGCCTCACGGCGGGCAACGTAGCCCGCCGTCCACATCACATGAAGGGGGAAACGCCATGAGCACCGCAACCACTACTACTGCCGAAAATGCCGGTTTGCCAGCAATGCTGGACACCAAAGACGTAGCCGAGACGTTCAAACGCTGCAATCTCGCCGTCTATGCCGAAGCGAGACGCATATATTATCGCGAAGTGAATCTGAACCCGTTCAAAACGTATTCAAAGCACCTGCGTCAAATGATCGAATGGTGGTTCTGGGATTGGTTTGCCTATGATTGCACTGTCAGCGGTATTGGACTGACCGGCAATGAATCCGAAGATTTACGTATCGAATTGCAGTACGGTTCAGGCGCAGGTATCTCGCCATTCCTAGCCTTGGCCGAATTCATGTATGACAAGGACGAACGTATCGGCACACGCGAGATACGTGATTTTCGCGAACTTGATGACACCAATTTCGCTTCGGTGTTCTGGATTCGCGATGCCAGCGCGGTCAAAGGTCGTCTGACAGTTGAGGACATCATTCATGGTGGTGTCTACGAGGTGGCGGACGCACATGCCGCCTCGCAATACGATGGTGCGCACGGCGGCATGATCGTCAATCGCATCGCACATGTGAGAGGCGTGTGGAGATCCTGTGCCATCCCGATCTATGAGGCACGAAGGCCTGATGACCCGCAAATCGGTGATTCGCTGGCCCGTTCATTCCGGGAAACCGGATATAAACCGGACTTTGCCGGTCTGGTGCGGTTTTTCTACGGGAGGGCCAAAGATACCGGTCTCGACTGGGAAGATGCGGAAGCCGCACGCCAAGCCGGCACTTTGGACGCGCTGATCAAGAAGGCCAGCAATCGGTGAAGGATCCGCCTAACGCTGCTGTCCAGGTCGGCGGCCACGGTCGCGAATGAAGAGGGACGCAACCAAACAGACCGCGCGCACAATGGCGACCGTGCTGAACGAAGCCCGCACGCCAATGGCCGATGCCGCCGCTTCCGGCACTCCGGTGCGCATGGCCGCTGCGGTGTGCGTGTTCATGATGGTGACCAGTAGCACAGCCTCAAACGTCATGATCGCGAAGCCCAGCAAGGCGAGCGGCCGGCCATCGATACGGTCGTACAGCTTGCCTGCCACCGGGTTCAGGATGCTCATGGCGATGTCGCTCGGCATCATCACCAGACCGGACACCAGTGCATTAACGCCAAGATCATTCTGCAAATATGCCCATCGCGTACAGGAACGGCTGGCGCGTGGTGAAGGTCTCGATGAGGAACGCGGCGATCGGGATCATGATGCCGTTGGTGAGCATGAATCCGGTGGTCAGCCATTGCACGGTGCTGCCGGGCACATCGAATTCATGCATCAACGTGGGCAGTGCGGGAATCATCAGCGTCTAGTTGAGAATGGCCACAAACGAGCCGATCATCAGGGTGATGACCATGGCAGTGGTGTTGGCAGGGGTGGTGCTGTTGGAGTTGGCGGGGGAGGAACCGACGGCCTTGACCCAGCGCTGCTTGCCGCGGGCGGTCACGTCGTCCGGTTCGTCGCCCTCGGCCGGAGCTGCACCGAGCTTGTCGATCAGGGCGGCGGACTGCGGGGCGGAACTGATGTCATTCCAGAGCATCGCATCGCGAATCACGTTGCCCTGCTTGTCGAGAATGACCATGCCATGCTGCTGGCCGCCAACCGCGAGGGCCGCGACATCGTCGAGCCCGCCGGCCTGCTCGGCGGCCTTGGTGAAGGCCTCCCACCGGAATTCCGGGTTGACCGAGGTGCCATCCGGGTGCTTGGCCTGGCCGAAACGAACCTGTTCGCCGGTGGCGGCGTCCGTAATGCGGACCTTTGTTGATTGGGTTGACGTATCTACGCCGGCAACCAGTACTCTCGTCATGCATTCCTCCTCGATGAGGGTCGCGCTCAAAAGTTTCGGCGCGCCATAGCCAATAAGTTAGACGATTAAACTATACTGTATCAACGTTCGATTGCAAACGGAAACGCGCGAAGGTGCGGTCCGATTCAATCGTTTGACGCACAATATCATGGTGTGATCTATGGATGAGAGCGTCCACAAGACGCTCAAAGCTTAGGGTGCAAGGAGGTAGGAGCCAATGGCAAGTCTACGCAGGATCAATCAGGAGGATCTGCGCAACCATAATTTGTCGGTGGTTCTCGACACTTTGTTGCGCGCGGAGAAACCCATAAGCAGGGCCGACCTGGCCAAGGAAACGGGCCTGACCAAGGCCACGCTTTCGCTGTTGGCCTCGATGCTTATCGATAGTGGCGTGGTGCAGGAAGGCGAGTCGGTCGTCTCCGCCACATATGGGCGGCCCAGCACGCCGCTGGAGATTCATGGCGGGTCCATCGCCGGCATCGGCCTGCAGATCAACACCGATGGCTACGGTTGCCTGGCGCTCGATCTGAACGGCGATACTCTCGGTCAGGAGTGGGTGAGTGAGGATATGACCGGCACTGACCCGTACGAGATCTTCGCCAAGCTCGATGCGATGACTTTCCCGCTGGAAAGCCGGCTCAAACGACGCGGCTGCAAGGTGGTGGGTGCCGGGCTTGCGCTGCCGGGCATCGTCACCGACGACATGTGGCTGTTGGTGGCCCGCAACCTGGGTTGGGAAAACGTCAACCTCACCCGGTTCAACGTGGTGCGCCGGCTGGATGTGGCGGCCGGCAATGAGGCGAAGATGGCCGCCATCGCCCAGATTCCGGGGTATGCCACCGAACGTGCGTCCTTCCTGAATGTGGTGGACCGCACGGACTCCTTTATTTACCTGTCTACCGATATCGGCATCGGCGGCGCGGTGGTGCGCGACGGCGAAGTGGTGATGGGCTCGCACGGATTCGCCGGCGAGATCGGCCATCTGTCTGTGGCGATGAATGGGCCGTTGTGCAGCTGCGGGCGCCACGGGTGCCTTGAGGCGTTTGCGGGCCGTCGCGCTTTGGTCGAGGCTGCCGGCATTGCCGAGGATGGGGATGCCACCAGCAGCGAGGCCATCGATACGTTCCTCCAGCGTTGGCGCGCCGGGGATTCGGATGTGGCCAAAGTGGTCGATCAGGCCGCCGATGCGCTGGTTTCCGCCATCGCTTCCGCCGTGAATCTGGTGGACGTCGATACGGTGCTGTTGGGCGGACTGTGGACGCACTTCGGCGACGAGCTGGCCACCGTGCTTGAAGGCCGGGTGCGTTCGGAAATTCTGGGATACCCGAATGCGAGGATCCGCGTGTTTGTGCCGCCGGTGGCGCTGCATCCCTCGCTATATGGCGCGGCCGAAACGGGCTTGCGGCGGTTCATCGAGAACCCGTTGGGGTACATGGGGGAGAAGTAGCACCGGGAGATGCTGCTTGTTGCTGGCGGGTGCATGGCGCGCGCGCCGGCGTTAGCGGACTCATGCTACACTTTGGTAGGTTGGCTGTTTTGCGCAGCGAACGTGGGGCCGTAGCTCAGTCGGTTAGAGCATGCGACTCATAATCGCCCGGTCCAGGGTTCAAGCCCCTGCGGCCCCACTCTTTTGCGTCGTCTCCTGCGGCGGCGCAGCGCGTCTTCACGTCCAGATAGGCGCGTACAATCCCTTAGGTTCCGGTTCACGTCTTGCCATAGGGGCATGACGACCCGGGTCCCCCGAATCCATAGGAGACGTAAAATGCAGCAGGGTATCCATCCTGATTACCACCCCGTTGAGGTGACGTGCTCGTGCGGCAACACCTTCGTGACCCGCACCGCTGGCAAGGAAGATCACATGTTCGTTGACGTGTGCTCTCAGTGCCACCCGTTCTACACCGGCAAGCAGAAGATTCTCGACACCGGTGGCCGCGTTGCTCGCTTCGAGAAGCGCTACGGCAAGAAGAGCAAGTAGCATACTTCACGCCAGTCCGATTCGATTCGGCATGCTCCGGCATACCCGATCGAGGACTGGCGTTTTTGTATTCTTTGACAAGTTGTGTTGCAGCATTGACCTGCGCAATCGAATAATCGAACAGAACAGCACCATACAGAAGAAAGTGTGTTATGGCAGACGAACAGTTCCCGGCGGCGGCAACCGCGCTTGAGGAGTACCAGTCCATCGAAGAGCAGATGGCGAGCCCCGAAGTCGTGTCCAACCCGGACAAGCTGCGCAAGCTGGGCCGTCGTCACGCCGAACTGGGTGCCATCGTGGGTGCCTACAAAACCTGGTTGCAGGTGAAGGACGATCTGGCAGCCGCTCAGGAGATGGCCGGCGAAGACGTCGACTTCGCCGAGGAAGCCAAGCGTCTTGAGGCCGAACTGCCCGGTGTCGAAGAGAAGCTGCGCACCGCGCTGATCCCGCGTGACCCGGATGATGCGCGCGACACCATCATGGAAATCAAGGCTGGCACCGGCGGCGAAGAAGCCGCACTGTTCGCCGGCGACCTGCTGCGCATGTACACCCGTTACGCCGAGAAGCGTGGCTGGAGCGTGAACGTGCAGTCCGAGAACACCACTGAGCTCGGCGGCGTCAAGGACGTGCAGATTGCCATCCGCGCCAAGGGCACGCCCGCTCCCGAAGACGGCGTGTGGGCTTCGATGAAATACGAGGGCGGCGTACACCGTGTGCAGCGCATCCCCGTCACCGAATCGCAGGGCCGTATCCAGACTTCCGCCGCGGGCGTCATCGTGTTCCCCGAGGCCGACGAGGATGACGACGAGATCGAGATCGATCCGAAAGACCTGAAAATCGACATCTTCATGAGCTCCGGCCCCGGCGGCCAGTCCGTGAACACCACGTATTCCGCCGTGCGCATGACCCACCTGCCCACCGGCATCACAGTGAACATGCAGGATGAGAAGTCGCAGATTCAGAACCGTGCCGCCGCGTTGCGCGTGCTGAAGTCCCGCCTGCTGGCCATGAAGCATGAGCAGGAGGCCGCCGAGGCCGCCGACATGCGTCACTCGCAGGTACGTTCGCTTGATCGCTCCGAGCGAATCCGCACATACAACTTCCCGGAAAACCGTATCGTCGACCATCGCACGAATTACAAGGCCTACAACCTTGACGCCGTGCTCGACGGCGACCTGCAGGCCGTCATCGATTCCGACATCCAAGCCGACGAAGCCGACCGTCTGGCCAACCAGAAGTGATAGTAGCGTGAGCGGGTTTGGCCGGTAGATACAATGCTCGACACACTCTAGGCCGTTCGGTCAAGCCTACGGTCGAGCATCACATTTACCGGCCAAACCCTTACATTATGTGATAATTAAGGCACCGGAAGATAGGGATGTGATGGCTGCTGCCGATGTGATTCGTGATGCCGCCGTGCAATTGCGTGAGGCTGGTATTGAGACGCCTGAGCATGATGCCAAACTGCTCCTTGCCGAGGCGGCAGGTGTTGAGTTGCGCGATGTCGACAAAGCTCTGTTGATGGGGGAGGAGCTTGGCACAGCCGAACGGTTTGCCCGCTTCCAATCCATGCTTGCCCGCCGTGCCAAGCGCGAGCCGTTGCAATACATCACCGGTCATGCGCCGTTCCGCTATCTCGACCTGAAGGTCGGCCCTGGCGTGTTCATTCCGCGCCCGGAAACCGAAACCGTGGTGCAGGCCGGTCTTGACTGGCTGACAAGAAACGGCATGATCCATCCTCGTGTGGTCGATCTGTGCGCCGGCTCCGGCGCGATTGGGCTGTCCGTTGTCAGCGAGGTTCCCGGCAGCCAGGTGTGGGCGGTGGAGCTGTCGCCGAACACCGCCGAATGGACGCGAAGGAATCTGTCGGAAACCGCGAAAAAGTACCCATCCATTGCCTCGAATTACCATCTGGAAATCGCGGATGCCACGTCCTTCGCCACATTGGCCCAATTGGACGGCACCATCGACATCGTCATCACCAACCCGCCCTACGTGCCGCAAACCGACATTCCCGAACAGCCGGAAGTACGCGACTGGGACCCTGAACTGGCCCTGTACGGCGGTTCGGCGGACGGCACGCTCATCCCTGAGCGCATTATCGAACGCGCGTACCGACTGCTCAAGCCTGGCGGCGTATTGGTCATGGAGCATGATCTCACTCAAGGTGAGCGTCTGATGGCCTATGCCAAGGCCATCGGATTTACCGCAGCCCACACCGGCAAGGATTGGACCGGCCGGGATCGCTATCTGTTCGCGGTTTCCTGATATTTTCTAAAAATTTCAGGCTTTTCCTGTCTTTTTTCCGCGTTTTCCCGGAATCTTCTTCTCATTTTCCGCAATTACGCCGTCTCATAATAAGAGCAGGTTATTGCGGCTTCAAAGTCGGTCTGGGTATAACAGTCCGCGATGAACATCGAATGATTGAGAGAGACGTAAGATGACGGCCACGAGCCGCGATGCGATTCCGTTGTATGTGGATGGACGTCTCACGCGCATATCCCGCGCGACGATTGAGTTGAACGATGTTGAAATACCAAGGAAGAAGGAAGAGGATGAACGTGAAGTTTTCCACTAAGTTCATTGCGGCCAGTGCGGCCGCGGTAATGGCGCTGTCCCTTGCGGGCTGCTCCGGCGGTAGCATGGATGATTCCTCCAGCTCCAACGCCAAGGTCTCCGGCGACTCCATCACCATCGGCACCGTGACCACCAACTCCGGTACCGCCGCCGCTTACGGCGAGGCCGAGGTCAAGGGCTTCGAGCTGGCCGTGTCCGAGATCAACGCCAAGGGCGGCATCAACGGCAAGAAGGTCAAGCTCGAGTCCATGGACGATAAGGGCGATGCCACTGAGGCTTCCAATGCCTTCAACAAGCTGTCCGGCGACAACAACGTGCTCGCCGTGGCAGGTCCGACCATCTCCGCAACCACTGCCGCCGTGGCTCCGCTGGCCGATCAGGCCAAGTTGGCCACCATCGCCCCGGCCGCTACCTCCGACTCCATCGAAACCGGCAACTACCTGTTCCGCACGTGCTTCAAGGACTCCTACCAGGGTGAGGTGGCCGCTCGTTTCGCTGCCGAGAACCTGAAGGTCAAGAAGGTCGCCGTGCTGTACGGCACCGGTGACCCGTACTCCTCCGGCGTGGGCGAGGCCTTCGCCAAGGCCGCCGAGAAGCTTGGCCTCGAAGTGGTGGACAAGGAGAGCTCCTCTTCCGCTGACGATACCGAGTACTCCGCCCAGCTGCAGAAGATTCAGGCTTCCGGCGCCGAGCTGCTCTACGCGCCGTACTACTACTCCGTGGCTGGCCCGTACATCATTCCGCAGGCTCGCTCCGTGGGCTTCGAAGGCTACGTGATGGGCCCTGACGGCTACGATGGCCTCAAGCTCACCGGTGACAAGTCTCAGTACAACAAGACCTACTACACCACCCACTACTCCGCCGACGACAACACCAACACCAAGGTGCAGGACTTCATCAAGTCCTACAAGGAGAAGAACAACGCCGAGCCAAACACCTTCGCCGCTCTGGGTTACGACACCATCTACATGCTCAAGCAGGCCATAGAGAAGGCCGGCAAGAACGCCACTCGTGAGGATGTGCGCAACGCCGTGACCGGCATGAACTTCGACGGTGTGACCGGCAAGTTCACGATGGACAAGTCCGGTTCCCCGACCAAGTCCGTCATCGTGCTGGAAATGAAGGACGGCAAGCCGGTGTACAACACCACCGTGCAGCCCAAGTGAATTCCATGAATTATCGCCGCATGATTCCGATGTCATAACATGATGTCCGCATGAACAGGAGAGTGGCCGGTTCGCCGTCCCTCTCCCTTTCGTGTTTTCATGGGGCATCGCGTCGCGTCGTACGGTGCCACATTATTCGCAATAGATATACCAATAATTCTGCGCATTCATCGCAGACAACAATCGAAATACTTACAAGAAAGGGGGAGCAGTGATGGATCAAATCATCATGTTTGTCAGCCAGTTGTTCAATGGCCTGAAAATAGGCAGCGTGTACGCGCTGGTGGCATTGGGCTACACCATGGTCTACGGCATTATTCGACTGATTAACTTCGCCCACGGCGATTTCATCATGGTCGGTGCCTATGTGCTGATGCTCACCATTCCCGCAATCGTCGCTATGGGACTGCCCGCCTGGGTGGCGGTCATTCCCGCCGTTCTGGTTTGTGTGGCCGTCGGTGTCATCGTCGAAAAGGCCGCGTACAAGCCGGTGCGTGAAAAGGGCAATTCCATGACGGCCCTGATTACCGCCATCGCCATGTCGCTGTTGCTGGAGAACGGTTCCCAAGCCGTCTTCGGCGCCGACTTCCAGACCGTGCCGACTATCTTCCACCTGCCATCCATCGCGTTCGGCAAGCTGAAACTGCCGGGTGACACCCTGCTGACCATCGTCATCGGCCTGGTCATCATGGCCGGTCTGCAACTGTTCGTCAAATTCACTCGCCAAGGCAAGGCCATGCGCGCCGTTTCCGAAGACAAGGAAGCCGCCGTGCTCATGGGCATTAATGTGAACTCCACCATTGCCCTGACCTTCGCCATCGGCTCCGGCTTGGCCGCAGTCGCCTCGCTGATGTACTGCGCCGCCTACCCACAAGTCTCCCCGATGATGGGCGCCATGCTGGGTCTTAAGGCATTCGTCGCCGCCGTGCTCGGCGGCATTGGTTCCATTCCCGGTGCCATGATCGGTGGTCTGGCCATCGGACTGATCGAAAGCCTCACCAAGGCCTATATCGGTACCATTACGGGCGGCATCATCACCTCGGCATTCTCCGATGCCATCGTGTTCGCCATCCTGATCATTGTGTTGCTCGTCAAACCGTCCGGCATCATGGGCAAGAACGAAGGGGAGAAGGTCTGATCCGATGAAGAAGACAATGCTTTCCACCAAACAGTCCTATCTGGTGTGCTTCATCGGCGTCCTTGCCGCATTCGGCGTTGTGATGGCGCTGTGCGAATCCGGCTTGGCTGATTCCTACATCAAGGGCATCATGATGACCGCGTGCATCGCCATTATCATGACCACCTCGCTGAACCTCACCATCGGCGTGCTCGGACAGCTGACGTTGGGCTGCTGCGGGTTCGAGGCCATCGGTGCCTACGTGGCTGCGCTGGCCTCCAAGTACATGGTGGCCGCTGGCATCGGCGTCGATCCCACCACCCGTTTCCTGATCACCACGCTACTTGGCGGCATCGTGGCTTGCGTATTCGGCATTCTGATCGGTATCCCGGCGCTGCGTTTGCACGGCGACTACCTGGCCATCATCACGCTGGGCTTCGGCGAGATCATTCGCGTGATCATCCAGAACCTCAAGGTCGCCGGTGGAATGGGCCTCGACAAGGGCGCCGCCGGACAGGCACTGATCGGCATTGACCGCACCGCCAACCTGTATGTCGTGTTCTGGATCATGGTGGTCACCGTGGTCGTGCTCTTCATGTTCAGTCGCTCCCGGTACGGCCGTGCCGTCAAGGCCATTCGTGATGATGAGATCGCGGCCGGCGCATCGGGTCTGAACACCACGTACCTCAAGGTGTTGGTGTTCGCGATTTCCGCGTTCTTCGCAGGCATCGCCGGCGGTATCTTCGCCCAGTACATCGGCTCGTTGAACCCGACCATGGCCGGCTGGCTCAACTCCATTAACTACGTGATCATGGTGGTGTTCGGCGGCATGGGCTCGCTCACCGGTTCGATCGTTTCCGCCATCGGCCTGACCATCCTGCCCGAGCTGTTGCGTGCCTTCGCCGATTACCGCATGCTCGCCTACTCGGTGGTGCTGGTGCTGGTCATGATCTTCCGCCCGCAAGGCATCTTCGGTTCGTGGGAGTTCTCGCTGCCGAGGCTGGTCAACCGTATGCTACTCCGCGGAACGGCTGGTAAAGGCGCAAGATCCGCCGCCAAGGCGGATGCCGAGCCGGAGACCCCCGAGACCGCAACGAAGGAGGCCTGACCATGAGCGATAACAGTCAACCCATCCTCAAAGCCGAGCATCTCGGCATCACCTTCGGTGGTCTGAAGGCCGTATCCGACTTCAACATGACCATCAACAAGGGTGAACTCATCGGTCTGATCGGCCCGAATGGCGCTGGCAAGACCACGGTGTTCAACCTGCTGACCGGCGTGTACAAGCCCACTGAAGGCGAATTCTGGCTGGATGGCGTCCGGATGAACGGCAAGAAGACCTATCAGGTCGTGCGTGCCGGTATCGCCCGTACCTTCCAGAACATCCGACTGTTCAAGCAGCTCACCGTTGAGGAGAACGTGCTCGTCGCCTTCGACGAGTCGTTCACCTACCGTATGGGTAGCGCCATCTTCCGTACCCCGGGCTTCTGGAAGCAGGAGAACGAGATGCATGAGAAGGCCATCGACCTGCTGCGCATCTTCAACCTCGAGGGACTGGCCACCACCCAGGCGGCCAACCTGCCCTACGGCCAGCAGCGCAAGCTCGAAATCGCGCGTGCACTGGCCACCGGCATGAAACTGCTGCTGCTTGATGAACCGGCCGCCGGCATGAACCCCACCGAAACCGAGGATCTGTTGCACTGCATCAACACGATTCGTGACCGTTTCGGCATCGCCATCCTGTTGATCGAACACGACATGAGCCTCGTGATGAGCGTCTGCCAGCGTATCCAGGTGCTCGATTACGGCCGTACCATCGCCTCCGGCACGCCTGAGCAAATCGCCAACAATCCGCAGGTCATCTCCGCCTATCTGGGCAGCGACAACAATGATGACGCCGACGGCGATTCCACATCCAAGGCTGAACCGGAGCCGAGCATCGCCAAGACGATTCAAGAAGAAGGGGCACGCTGATGCTGGAAATCAAGGATCTGTGTGTCTCTTATGGCGCGATTGACGCGGTCAAAGGCATCAGCATGCATGTGGATGACGGCGAAATCGTCTCCCTGATCGGAGCCAACGGTGCCGGCAAGACCACCACTCTGCATACCATCACCGGTCTGGTACCGGCAAAATCCGGCATCATCACCTATGACGGGCATGATCTGCTGAAAACACATGCCAACAAGATCGTCACCCTAGGTATGGCACATGTGCCGGAAGGCCGCCATGTGTTCACCCGCATGAGCGTGCAGGAGAACCTGGAGATGGGCGCATTCAGCCTCAAGGACCAGTCCGGCCTCGGCAAGGATCTTGAGATGGTGTTCGACTATTTCCCGCGTCTTAAGGAACGCCGTCGCCAGCTGGCTGGCACGCTTTCCGGCGGCGAGCAGCAGATGGTGGCCATGGGGCGTGCCCTGATGAGCCATCCGAAGACCATTCTCATGGATGAGCCGTCGATGGGCTTGTCTCCGTTGCTGGTCAAGGGAATCTTCGACATCATCGTCACGCTGCGCCAGCGCGGCATCACCGTGCTGCTGGTGGAACAGAACGCGAGAATGGCCTTGTCTATAGCCGACCGCGCTTACGTGCTGGAAACCGGCAAGATAACGATGGAAGGCAAGGCTTCGGACTTGCTGCACGATGAGAAGGTTCGCAAGGCATATCTCGGCGCGTAACGCCTTGCAGTGCCAATGTTCCCGCTGACGGATGTCGTCTACAAACGCTTGAGGCGTTTGCTTCATGGCGACGTACGTCAGCGGGAACATTGATATGTGCCACTATGGTACGTGCTACTGCGCGTAATGCTGCAGGGCGGAGGCGTCCGCGTCCGTGATCTCGCGAATCGGATGGGCCGGATTGCCCACGGCCACGGTGTGTGGATTCAGCATTGATTTCGCTTATTGAACACTCCTGTAATTTCGCGAAAGAGCAGGGGAAGGACTCATTGTATCTACGGTCTGTGCGTGTGGGGCGAATCGGAAAACGGCAGTACGGCAAACGAGCGATGATGAACTATGCAAGTCGGGGCGCAATGGTGCAATGGTAGATTGTGAATACACAGGCGAACGGAGGTGGCGTGAGCGTGGAGGGCGGAACAACGCTGAAGGTCACGGATGAATCGCTGGCACAGGCGGCGCGTGTCATCCGGGATGGTGGATTGGTCGTCATTCCAACGGATACGGTATATGGAGTGGCGTGCGATCCGCGTAATAAGGCCGCTATCGACCGTATCTACCGGCTCAAGCGTCGCCCGCGCTATAAGGCGTTGCAGGTACTGCTCGCATCCACCGACCAGCTTGATGAGCTCGGTCTAGACCTGCCGTCTCCACTGAATCGTTTGTCGGCGGCGTTCCTGCCCGGCGCGTTCTCGCCGATTGCCGTAGCCCGGCCCGACTGCACGTTGGAGACTTTGGCCGACACCGCCGATGGTCGCCCCGGCACGCAGGGCATCCGCATCCCCAATTCGGCGCTGTGCCTCGCGATTCTCAAGGCCACTGGTCCGCTGGCCGCGTCCAGCGCCAACCGTTCCGGCGACGAAAGCGCACAGACCGTCCAGGAGGCGGTTGATGCGTTCGGCAGCGAAGTCGACCTGTATCTGGACGGCGGTCCCACCCAAGGCCATGTCTCCAGCACCGTCGTCAAAGCCGATCCGTATGCGCGCGACGGCATCGAGATCCTGCGTGAAGGCGTCATCGCCCAAAACGTGATTCGCAAGGCCCTCCACCTCAACGGCGGGGGACTTGGCGCATGAGAATCTACTTACTGATTGCCGCCATCGCCGGTGGCGTCACCTGGCTGGTGACTCCGCTGATTCGCCACGTCGCCATCGAAATCGGTGCGGTTGGCGAGGTACGTGCCCGAGACGTGCACACCATTCCCACGCCGCGCATGGGCGGCCTTGGCATGCTTATCGGTTTTGCCGTGGCTACCGTGTTCGCCAGTCGGCTGCCTTTTCTCTCGGGATTGTTCAACGGCAATCATCAGATGTGGGTGATTCTTGCCGGCGGCATCATGATCAGTCTGCTGGGCATGGCCGATGACCTGTGGGATCTCGATTGGATGCTGAAACTTGCCGGTCAGCTGCTGATTTCAGTATTCGTGGCCTGGGGCGGATTGCAGATCATCTCACTGCCTTTGGGCGGTTCGCTGATTACCGCCTCGCCGAGTCTGTCCATGGCGATCACCGCATTCCTGATCGTCGCCTCGATCAACGCGGTCAATTTCGTTGATGGCCTCGATGGTCTGGCGGCCGGTATCGTGGCGATTGGTGGCATAGCGTTCGCCGCCTATTCGTATATCATCGCCCGGTCTTCCCCGAGTTATGCTTCGTTGGCCACGCTGATCGACGTGATGATGGTGGGTATCTGCGTGGGCTTCCTGCTGCATAATTGGCATCCCGCCAAACTGTTCATGGGCGATTCCGGTTCGATGCTGCTTGGCTATCTCATCACCTGCGCTTCGATTGTGATGACCGGACGTCTTGACCCGGCCTCGATTCATGCCAGCATCTATCTGCCGGTGTTCATACCAATTCTGCTGCCGGTTCTGGTGTTGTTCCTGCCTGTGCTCGACATGTGTCTGGCGATTGTGCGGCGTTTGGCCAAAGGCCAGTCGCCCATGCATCCGGACCGTATGCACCTGCACCATCGCATGCTGAAGATCGGGCATTCGGTGCGTGGCGCCGTGCTGATCCTGTGGGGATGGGCCGCGCTGATCGCATTCGGTTCGCTGACGATTCTGTTCTTCGAAGCGCAGCATGTGGCCGTGGGCATGGCCATCGCCGTGGTGGTGCTGACCATAGCCACGATGTACCCCTATCTGCGGCATCGTATTCCCGAGATCCAAGCCGAGAACCTGACGCTCGAATCCGCACGAAAGAACGCGCAGTATTCAGTGTCTAAATCGCAGTCTGCAGTAGGGGGGAGCCGGGATTCGATTGGCTCTCAGGCAGCGGATTCGATGACTGATTCGCCTGCGGATTCGCGGGACTCGCAGGTGGGTGAGGTGCAGGACCCGGCAGCGGATAAGTGAGCGCTCACAAGCGTGTGTCGTGAAGGTCAGCGCATTTTCATATAGTGTTTACATGGCTACAAACCTTGATGAATTGAACGCCCAGTCGGCGTATGCTCCCCTTCCCCCGATTTTCGCCAAGCTCGGCCTTGCCTATGATGATGTGTTGCTGCTGCCGAACGAGACGGATGTCATTCCTTCCGAAGTGGACACCAGCACTCATCTGACCCGCGAGATCGTGATGAAGGCCCCGGTCCTCTCCGCTGCCATGGATACTGTGACCGAGTCCGAGATGGCCATCGCCATGGCCCGTAACGGCGGCATCGGCGTGCTGCACCGCAACCTGTCCATCGACGACCAGGCCGCTCAGGTCGACGTGGTCAAGCGTTCCGAGTCCGGTATGATCACCGACCCGCTGACCGTCAGCCCCGAGGTCACGCTGGCCGATCTCGACAAGCTGTGCGGCAAGTTCCACATCTCCGGTCTGCCGGTTGTGGACAAGGACAACAAGCTCGTCGGCATCATCACCAACCGTGACATGCGCTTCATCGCCTCCGATGATTACGACACCCTGAAGGTCAAGGATGTCATGACCAAGGAGAACCTGGTCACTGGCCCGTCCAACATCTCCAAGGACGACGCCCACCGTCTGCTCGCCCAGCACAAGGTCGAAAAGCTGCCGCTGGTCGACGACGAAGGCCGCCTGACCGGTCTGATCACCGTCAAGGACTTCGTCAAGACCGAGCAGTACCCGGACGCCACCAAGGATGAGCAGGGCCGTCTGCGCGTGGCCGCCGGTGTCGGCTTCCTCGGCGACGCCTGGCAGCGTGCCTCCGCTCTGATGGAGGCCGGCGTGGACGTGCTCGTGGTCGACACCGCCAACGGTGAGGCCCGTCTGGCACTCGACATGATTTCCCGCCTGAAGCACGACTCCGCCTTCGACGGCGTGCAGATCATCGGCGGCAACGTCGGCACCCGCTCCGGTGCCCAGGCCATGATCGAGGCCGGCGCGGACGCCGTCAAGGTCGGTATTGGCCCCGGCTCCATCTGCACCACCCGTATCGTTGCCGGTGTCGGTGTCCCGCAGCTCACCGCCGTGTACGAGGCCGCCCAGGCCTGCCGTGCGGCGGGCATCCCCTGCATCGCCGACGGTGGCATCCACTACTCCGGTGACATCGCCAAGGCCCTCGTGGCCGGCGCCTCCTCCGTGATGCTCGGCGGCACGCTCGCCGGCTGTGAGGAAGCCCCGGGCGAGAAGGTGCTCCTGCACGGCAAGCAGTACAAGCTGTACCGTGGCATGGGCTCCCTCGGTGCCATGGCCCCGCGCGGCAAGAAGTCCTACTCCAAGGACCGCTACTTCCAGGCCGACGTGACCTCCAGCGATAAGGTCGTGCCGGAAGGCGTGGAAGGCGAAGTGCCGTATCGCGGCCCGCTGAACGCCGTGCTCTACCAGATGCTCGGTGGCCTGCACCAGTCCATGTTCTACATCGGCGCCCACAACATCGCCGAGATGCCGGAGCGTGGCAAGTTCATCCGCATCACCGATGCCGGTCTGCGCGAATCGCACCCGCACGATATCGTGATGACCGCCGAAGCCCCGAACTACTCCGGCTTCCACAACAACTGATCGGTTGATGCCCGCTAGCTTGCGCTAGTTAGGGGTTGATTCCTTGTGAAAAGGGTCTGCTTATGCAGGCCCTTTTCGCGTATGTGGCTCGAGATAGCTTGTATGCGCTGGGGTATAGTCTGAACTGTTCTTGTAATAACGGATGACATGACGAAAAGAGGCTTACCATGGTCGACAGCCATGATGCAGAAACTTACAGCGCAAAGGATTCGCGCCTGATTTGGATTGACTGCGAAATGACGGGCTTGGATATCTTCGGCGGTGACGAACTGGTCGAAGTGTCCGTAGTGCCCACTGATTTCGATTTGAATGTGCTGGATGAAGGTGTGGATTTCGTTATCAAGCCGAGTCAGAAGGCTGTGGACCATATGAACGACTTCGTGCGGGGCATGCACACCCGTTCTGGTTTGATCAACGAGTGGGGGCATGGACTGAGCCTCGAAGAAGCTGAGCAGAAGGTCACCGATTATGTGCTGCGCTTCACTCCGGAAGGCGTGCGCCCGCTGCTCGCCGGCAACACCATCGGCTCCGACAAGAAGTTCCTCGACCACTACATGCCGGACCTCATGAGCCACCTGCATTACCGCAGCGTGGATGTGAGCACCCTGAAGGAGCTCGCCCGCCGCTGGTACCCCGCCGTGTATCGCAACCGCCCCGCGAAGAACGGCGGACACCGTGCCCTCGCCGACATCATCGAATCCTTGGACGAGCTGCGCTACTACCGTAAGGCCTTCATGGCCCCCGCGCCCGGCCCGGACGATGCCGCCTCCAAGGCCATCGCCGCCGACATCGTCTCGACCAGCATCCTCAATAAGTAGTCCGCCGTACTTGGCTCCCCTCCCTGAGGGGAGTTTAGAGAGGTTGATATGCGCCAAACCGAAGCCTTGGCCATTCTGAACGCCGGCGCGAACGTGTTCCTGACCGGTGCGCCCGGTGCCGGTAAGACCTATGTCTTGAACGAGTTCATCCGCCAGGCTCGGGCCGACGGCGCCAGTGTGGCAGTCACCGCGTCCACAGGCATCGCCTCCACGCATATCAACGGCCAAACCATCCATTCGTGGAGTGGCGTCGGCGTGGCCACCGCCCTGAGCCCGAGTCTGCTCAAACTCATCAAATCCCGGCGCAAACGCAAGATTCAGGCTACGGACATCCTCGTCATCGACGAGGTTTCCATGCTGCACGCATGGCTGTTCGACATGGTCGACCAAGTCTGCCGCGAAGTGCGTCGCGACCCACGCCCGTTCGGAGGCATCCAGGTCGTGCTGTCCGGCGACTTCTTCCAACTGCCGCCGGTTTCGGTGTCCGGGCGCAACCGCGACCTCATCGCCCCCACCCCCGAATTCATCGCCAGCCGCGAACAGTATGCCCGTGCCGGGCTTAACCCGGAAGGTTTCATCACCGAATCATTGGTATGGCCTGAACTTAACCCGGTAATCTGCTATCTGACCGAACAGCACCGTCAGGACACCGGCGAACTGCTGACCGTGCTCACCGACATTCGCGAAGGCGACGTGACCCAGTCCGACCGTGACGTGCTCGTCACCCGTCTGGGCAAACTGCCCGAGCCTGGCCAGGTCGCCGTTCACCTATTCCCGGTGAACCGGCAGGCCGACAATCTCAACGACATGCGCCTGAACCAGATCATGCTTGAGCCGCACGAGTTCCACGCCGAAACCGCGGGTCCCGCCAATCTGGTCGACCGGCTCAAGAAGAACATGCTGGCCCCCGAGCGACTGGTACTCAAGGAGGGCGCGGCTGTCATGGCCCTACGCAACGACACCGATCGCCAGTACGTCAACGGCTCGCTCGGCACCGTGCGCGGCTTCGCCCAGGAGAACAAGGGCGGCTGGCCGATCGTGGAATTCGAAAACGGCAACATCGTCACCATGAAACAGGCCACATGGGAAATGATGGACGGCGACACCGTGCTCGCCTCCGTCTCTCAAGTGCCACTGCGTTGCGCGTGGGGCATTACCATCCACAAATCGCAAGGCATGACGCTCGACCGTGCGGTTATGGACCTGAAGCGCACCTTCGCGCCGGGCATGGGATATGTGGCGCTGTCACGAGTCGAATCGCTGGGTGGACTGTATTTGGCTGGCGTCAACGAACGCATGTTCCTCGTCTCGCCCGATGCCGTGGTGCTCGACGGCGACCTGCGCGAAGCCTCGGCCTCGGCCTCCGACCAGTTGGCCGATGAAGGTGCAACCGCGTTCAAACCTGCTGAGCCGGACGAATTTGGTGCCAATCCCGATGATGACTTCGCCCAGGACGCGTTATTTTGACGGTCGATATATCGAGCGACCGCTAATTTGAGTGTTTCTGCACTTCGAGGGGCGAATTTTGAGTTTTCGGGACATCTACTTCCGTTTCAAGGGGCTGATGTCCAAGTAGACAACGCTTAAAAACGGCGGAATGACGTTGGTATGAAGCCGTTTCTATGTGCGATTGAGCGGATGACCAGCCCCTCGAAACGCAAGTAGATGTCTCCAAGAGGCGGAATCGGCCCCTTGAAGCCGAAGAAGACACTGCGAACTTGTCTTCATTGAGGAACTGAACGGCTACCATGGAATAAGAGGTGGTAGTTATGGTGCTATCCGAGATATTTCGTGGAAACAATGAGGTTCGCGAGGCCGCCCGAGCCGGTGTGCAAATCGATACGGTTAGTGTGGCTAGTGCGTCAGATGCAGCAAGCGCGGCAGACGGCAGCGGCAAAATCACTGGCGCAATACGTCCGCCAGCGGTGGCTGGTTCGTTCTACCCCGCTGACCGCACAGCGCTCAAGCAACTCATTACCCATCAATTGGATTACAGTCGAGAGGTTCTGCAACAGTTGGAGCCCACGCTTCCAGCGGGAGTGCCAAAGGCTGTAATCGTGCCGCATGCCGGTTATGTGTATTCCGGCACGGCGGCCGCGCTTGCCTATGCTTTGCTCGAACGAGGGCGGGGAAGCGTGACTCGTGCGGTAATTGTGGGGCCGACTCACCGTGTGGCCGTGCGAGGCGTTGCTTGCTCTACCGCAGCGGCGTTTGAAACGCCGCTGGGCACGGTGCCGGTAGATGTTGTTGCTGAGCGTAAAGCTTTAGGCTTGGAATCGGCTTCCGATGAGCCGCTTCGTTCCGGTACACATGCTCGTCCGGGGGCACCGGCTCCCGCAATGATCGTCAATGACCCCACACATACGCAGGAGCATGCCGTGGAAGTACAAATTCCGTTCCTGCAACCGTGCTCGGCCCAGACCTCACTATTGTGCCGTTGAACGCGGGCGACGCCACGCCACAAGAGGTGGGCGATGTGTTGCGTGCTTTGTGGGGCGGACCGGAAACCGTCATCGTGATTAGTTCGGATCTCTCGCACTATCATCCGCACGAAGTCGCCCGCGCGATTTAGCGCAGATCGCCAATACGCGCGGCGATCGTCCTCATCGATTTGAGGCTCGCCTCATAGCGCGCGGCTGCCACAATCAGAATGATGCCGCCCAAAGCAAGCCACACCCACCAGTAGTGGCGGGAGAATTCGGCCCGCCATGGCCACAGCACAGTCACCGTGCTGACGATAAGAATCACCGTGCCGTAGATCAACGGTGCTTGCAGCAAACGCACACCCACAATCAGCGCGGCCGCTCCGGACAGGCCGGCGATAAGATCCACTGGGGCATACGGTTGTGGGTTGGTCCATGCGAGGCCGAGAAGTATTACACCGGCAAGGATGGTGGCGCATGTCTCAATAACCTGTGATGCGGTCAGCCGTCCCGACGAACGTCCGAATCGCTCTTGCGCGACTGATGGCTGGTTCGGCTGCGTCATCGTGCCCTCCTATCCTTCTAGCCGTCATTGTTGCGCGAGTGAGTCCGAATACCAAGATGAAGGCCGAAATAGTGCGAATAGCAGGCGGGCTTGTCGGTTCACGCGAATATCTTGGAACACATGACTTCCAATACCCTTCGTATGTCAACCATGTTCCTGCGCACCCTGCGCGAGGACCCCGCTGATGCCGATGTCGATTCGGCCAAGCTGCTGCAGCGCGCCGGCTATATTCGCAAGGCCGCACCCGGTATCTGGACCTGGCTGCCGCTCGGTCTGCGCGTGCTGAACAAGATCGAGGCCATCATCCGCGAGGAGATCGACGGCATCGGTGCCCAGGAAGTACACTTCCCGGCCCTGCTGCCGCGCGAACCCTACGAGGCCACCCATCGCTGGGAGGAGTACGGCGATAACATCTTCCGTTTGAAGGATCGCCACGAGGCCGATTACCTGCTGGCTCCCACCCACGAGGAGATGTTCACCCTTCTGGTCAAGGACATGTACTCCTCTTACAAGGACCTGTCCGTAACCCTGTACCAGATCCAGACCAAGTACCGCGACGAGTTCCGCCCGCGCGCCGGCCTGATCCGTGGCCGCGAATTCATCATGAAGGACGCCTACTCCTTCACCATTGATGAAGAAGGCATGCGCAAGGCCTACTATGACGAGCGCGGCGCTTACGAGCGCATCTTCCAGCGTCTCGACCTGAAGTACGTACCTGTGTTCGCCATGTCCGGTCCGATGGGCGGTTCCGCGTCCGAGGAGTTCCTCGCCCCGATGCCGATCGGCGAGGATACGTTCGCGCTGGCGCCTTCCGGCAAGGCGTGGAATGTCGAAGCGCTGAGCACGCCGGAACCGCCCGCCGTGGATTGCGCCGCGACCCCGGCCGCCGACAAGCGCGCGACGCCGAATGCCGGCACCATCGACGAGATGGTCGATTATGCGAACGCCCGGTACCCGCGCGAGGACGGCCGTGCATGGCAGGCCGCCGACATCCTCAAGAACGTGGTGATCGCGGTCAAGCATGCCGAGGACGAGAACCATGACGAACCTTGGCGTGAGCTGGTGGTCGTGGGCGTGCCCGGCGACCGCGTGGTCGACATGAAGCGTCTTGAAGCGCAGTTCGCACCTTCAGAGATCGAAGAGGCCACCGAGGACGATCTCAAGGTCCACCCCGAGCTGGTGCGCGGCTACATCGGCCCGATGGGCGTCGGGCCGCAGGCCCGCGGAGGCAAGAAGGCCTCGAACGCCGACGATGCCGGTGACGCGCTGCGCTACCTGATCGACGCGCATGTGGCGCGGGGCTCCGCATGGTTCACCGGTGCCGATGAGCGGGACGTGGATTACTACAACCTCGTGTACGGCCGTGATTTCGAGGCTGATGGCGTGGTGGAGGCCGTCGAGGTGCGTCACGGCGACATGAGCCCGGATGGCTCCGGCCCGTTGAGCTTCGAGCGTGGTGTGGAAATCGGTCAGGTGTTCCAGCTGGGCCTCAAGTACTCCAAGGCCTTGGATTTGAAAGTGCTCGACCAGAACGGCAAGGCCGTGCCGGTGTGGATGGGCTGCTACGGCATCGGTGTTTCCCGCGTGCTGGCCTGCATCGCCGAAACGCACCACGACGAAGCCGGCTTGGCTTGGCCGTCCGTGATCGCCCCGGCCGCCGTGCACGTGGTGGCCACCGGCAAGGACGCTGCGGCGTTTGAAGGTGCCGAGAAGCTGGTCGCCGAGCTTGAAGCCAAGGGCCTTGAGGTTATTTACGATGACCGCAAGAAGGTGTCTCCGGGCGTCAAGTTCAAGGATGCCGAGCTGATCGGCGTACCGCTGGTCGCCGTGGTCGGCCGCGATTACGTCAACGACGGCACCATCGAACTGCGCGACCGCAACGGCGAAAACAAGGTCGCCGTGCCCGCCGCCGAAGCCGCCGACGTGCTCGCCGAGCGCTTCGCCGCCCTCAGCTGAGTCCCACTTACTCAGCCTCGGCGTTAATCGCATCAAGCGCCATTCTGCCCAGTCGCAGAATGGCGCTTTGTTGTGGATAACCGAAACTTATCCACATTCTTAAAATTTCAACTGCGTCACAGTATCCACATTTGCCAGTTGCCCTTGTGCGCTTCAAATGCCATGCCTCACAGTGGAGGTACCGCTGGGGCGTGCAAGCCGGCAATGAAGCCGGAGACAGGCTCCGGCGGTCCACATCCAAACAACAGGCCAGCAGGCCGAGGAAAGGACCGATCATGGCAAATCAACAAGCAGCAGTGACCGTCACCGGCTTTGTGGCCGGTGATCCGACACTAGGCGGAACTGAGAGTTTCCGCGTGCTGACATTCCGCATGGGCAGCACTCGCAGTCGACTCAACCCGACTACCAGACAATGGGAAGATTACGGAACTGCATGGGTGGGCGTCAAAGCGTTCCGTGCTTTGGCCGTGAACGCCGCCAGTTCGGTTCGCCGCGGTGACCGCATCATTGTGGTCGGCTCACTCATCACCGAGCAGTGGACCAATGAGCAAGGCGAACCGCGCAGTAGAACCGTTCTCGAAGCTACCAACATTGGGCATGACCTGACCTTCGGCACCACGTCGCTGATCAAGCCACAGCGTGCCGGTAATGGGAACGGAGGCAATGGTGGCAACGGTAACGGCAATGCCAATGGTGCCGCCGAAGGCATGGATGGCGGAAACGGGCAACGAGCATCGTCACCGCACATGAGGCCAACGCAATATAGTGTGGGCGGTGCCGCATCCGGTGTGGGTATGGACCCGTATGCGACCTCGTCGGAATCTGGCCCCGTCGAATTTGGGGTCACCTCCGATTCCGGCCAATCACCGTCGCCATCAACCGAGTCGGCGGCTGCGTCCATGGCCGATGCCGTCATGTCGCAACCGGACGCTGGCGCTAATCAGCCACAGTCCGCAGCCCAACAAACCTATGTCGACGGTTTCGCCGAATCTTCCGATCCCGGCGAATCCGAATTCTGAGTGCCAACCATACATCATGAAAAACCGCTGTGTTCGCCTGTAATCGAGGCAAGCACAGCGGTTTTTCTCTTACATAACGGGGATTACCAGATGCGTACACGGTCCTTGGGTGCGAGCCACATGGCGTCGCCTTCGGTCACGCCAAAGGCATCGTAGAAGAGGTCCACGTTGCTGGCGATGCCGTTGGTGCGGAATTCGGCCGGAGAATGCGGGTCGATCTGCAGGTACTGTTCGGCCAGCTCGTCGCGGTTCTTGGTGCGCCAGATGGAGGCGTAGCTCAGGAAGAAGCGCTGCAGGCCGGTGAATCCGTCCATTTCGGGGGCGGTATCGAGCAGTGCCTTGATGGCGGCGGGGGAGCCGTCTTCTTCGGCGTCGGACTTACCTGCCGCCTTGCCAAGCGCGAACGCATACGCCTTGATCGCGATGTTCACGCCGCCCAAATCGCCGATGTTCTCGCCGATGGTCAGCGCGCCGTTCACGTGCGGCGCCTTATCAGGCTCGTCAGCGTACTTCTCGACCAGCTGCAGCGGCACAAAGCTGTTGTACTGGGCGATCAATGCGCCGGTACGGGCCTCGAAGTTCTTGCGATCCTCGTCGGTCCACCAGTTGTTGAGCTTGCCGTCGCCGTCGTACTGCGAACCCTGATCGTCGAAGCCATGGCCGATCTCGTGGCCGATCACTGCGCCGATGCCGCCGTAGTTCGCCGCATCCTCGGCCTTCGGGTCGAAGAACGGGGGCTGCAGAATCGCGGCCGGGAACACGATGACGTTCATGCTTGGCTCGTAGTAGGCGTTCACCGTCTGCGGATTCATCAGCCATTCGTCCTTGTCGACCGACTTGCCGACCTTGGCCAGCTGATAGCCGGTCTCGTACAGGTTCGCGGCCTTGGCGTTCTCGGCGGGTAGCGCATCCGCGGAGACACTCAGCGCCGAATAATCGCGCCAATGGTTGGTGTAGCCGATCTTCGGCGTGAACTTGGAGATCTTCTCCAGAGCCTTGGCCTTGGTATCCTCGCCCAGCCAATCGGAATTGGTGATGGACACGCGGTAGGCGTCAATCAGATTGGCGACCAGCTCTTCCATGCGGCGCTTCGAGCTTTCGGGGAAGTGCAGGCGCACGTATTCGCGGCCCACATCTTCACCACAAACGCCGTTGACCAGGCTCACCGCGCGCTTCCAACGATCGCGCTGCTTCTTGGCACCGGAGAGCACCTTGCCGTAGAAGTCAAAGTTGGTGGTGTCGAAGTCGCGAGACAGGGAGGAGGCGAAGCCCAGAATCATGTGAACACGGGCCCACAGCTTAAGGTCGGCCAGATCAGCCTCGGCCCAGAACGCATCAAGACCAGTGAGGAAGCTCGGCTCGTGCACAATGACGCGCGCGAACACAGACTTGAAATCGATCGGCTGAGCCTTGGCGGCTGCGGTGGCGTCATAGGCGGTCTGCCAGGCGTCGATCCAGGAACCGAGATCGAAGTGCTTCAGCGTGGCGGCCAAATCGGCGTAATCGGTGGGGTTGTAGGTCTTCACCGAATCGCGCGTGGACACATTGTCCCAATGGTTGGCGGCGATTTTCGTTTCCACGCCAAGGAAGTGGCGGGCCATATCAAGCGCGGCTTCGCTGGGAACCGTGGCGGGAGCGTTGCTCTCGTCATCGCCGGTGTTGGCCGGCAGTTCATCGCCACCGTTGGACTCGGCGGCGGGTGCGTATCCGGCGTTCACCAGCTGGGTGGCGACCATCGCCACGTACGCTTCGCGCACGGGAGCGTAGTGATCCTCGCGATAGTAGGCTTCATCCGGCAGACAAAGGCCGGCCTGCTCAAGGTGGGCGATATTGCGGTCCGGGTCGCCGGGATCGCCGTAAACGGCCAAGCCGAACAGGTCGGGGCCGCCGGCTGGGTTGATGGTGCCGAGCACGCGCGTGAGAGCGGCCTTGTCGATGGCGGAATCGATGAGGTCAAGCTCGTCGCGGATCGGGTCAAGACCGGCGGCCTCGATGGCGTCGGTGTTCAGGAACGAATGGTACAGAGCCTGCGACTTGGTGGCCGGGCAGTCGCCGGCGTCGAGGATGTCGCGCACCTGGTTTTCGGCGTCTTCGGCGAGCTTGTCAAAGGAGCCGTAGCGCGAACGATCGTCGGGCAGTCGGTAGGTGTCGATCCATGGGCCATTCACATAGCGGAACAGGTCGTTGGTCGGCTTGATGACGGAGGAGAACGATGCCGGGTCGATGCCCGACGTCAGCGTTTCGGTTTCGTTGGTCATGGCCCTAAGCCTAATCGCGGCGGGGGAGAAGCGCTGGTGATGCAGATATTGCGTTATGGGCATTGCGCTATCAGTGAACTAGATGGATTGCCTAACTGTGGTGATGGTTCAAATTAGGTAACTTGCCTAACATGGTATGTGGAACCTGAGTATGGACCTTGAGTTAAGGAGTTACGATGAGCAATTCAAACGAGGGCCAGTGGAATGGCCAGACGGGCCAGCCCAACCAGAGCCAGCCGAGCCAGCCGAATCCGGCGGGCCAACCGGGCCAACCGCAGTATGGCGCGTATGACAGCAATCATGGCGGCCAATATCCTCCGCAAGGTGCGCCGGGAGCGCAAGACACTCAGAATCAGCAGGCGCAGAACGGCCAGCCACAAGGCGGACCGAACCAGAACCCGTACTACGGCCCGTACGCCTACAATCCGAACTATGGCCCGAACGGCCAGCCAGCATGGGGTCCGGACGGTCGGCGGTATCAGGCGGACGGCCAATCGAATAGCCAAGCGGACGGGCAGCCGAATGGTTCATGGGGCGATCAAAGTCAACCCGGCTGGCAGCAGACCAACTGGTATGTCGGCAATTTCAGTCCATTCCACCTGATCGAGGAATGGCTGCCGGAAAAGGCCAAGACCAAGATTCGCGTCATTTACGGCGTGGTGGGCGTGGCTGCCATCGCCTTGGGCGCTGCGCTGTTGTTGGTGCCGAACAAGACGCTGGCTTTGGCCGCATTGTTGCTCGGCGTGTATTTCGTGATTTCCGGCGTGGTGCGCATCGTCAGCGCTCTCGTGGAGCCGGGTCTGCCGGGCGGCTGGCGTGTGCTGGACGTGTTCGTCGGCATTCTGCTGACCTTCGGAGGCGTCGTAGTCGTACGAAACTACGGTATGACCGGTCAGACCTTGGCATTACTCATCACCCTGATGGTCGGTTTCGGTTGGATTATGGAAGGCGTGATGGCTCTAGTCGAATCATGGCGCATCCCGCGCTCCGGCTGGGCCATCGCCTATGCCATCATCTCGATTATCGCCGGCTTCGTGGTGCTGATGAGCCCGCTGAGCTCCGCCGTATTCATGATTATCTTCGGCGGATGTGCCATGGTGGTGATGGGGATTACTTCAGTGATTCGCGCGTTCACTTTTGGCAAGCGCAGGAAGTGATGCTCAAGTAATCGATGCAAGGCGCCCGTGCAGGTTGTGAACCTGCCGGGCGCTTTCTTATGGCCGCCGCCGTTGGTGATCGCTGGCGGTTGACCCCGGGCTGGTCTAGAGTTGAGAACAAGTCTCAACAAGGTAGAAAGAACCTCATGATCGAATTGAAGACCCCTCGTGAAATCGAGGAGATGAAGCCTGCCGGCCGTTTCGTCGGCGGCATTCTGAAGGAACTGCAGGAGACCACCAAGGTGGGCACCAATCTGCTCGAAATCGACGAGTTCGTCCACAAGAAAATCGTGGACCGCAAGGGCGCCGAATCCTGCTATGTTGACTACGCTCCTGACTTCGGCACCGGCCCGTTCGCCCACTACATCTGCACCTCCGTCAACGACGCCGTGCTGCACGGTGTGCCGTACGATTACAGCCTGAAGGACGGCGACCTCGTCTCCCTCGATCTCGCCATCTCCGTGGACGGCTGGGTGGCCGATTCCGCCGTCAGCTTCGTGGTCGGCAAAGACCCGGACCCCGAAGACCTGCGCATCATCAAGTGCACTGAGGAAGCGCTCGCCGCCGCCATCGACGTGGCCAAGCCCGGCAACCGTCTCGGCGACATCTCCAACACCATCGGCGACGTCGCGCGCGAATACGGCTACCCGATCAACCTCGAGTTCGGCGGTCACGGTGTGGGCCACATCATGCACGGCGACCCGCACGTGCCGAACGACGGTCGCGCCCACCACGGCTACAAGCTGCGCGAAGGCCTGGTCATCGCCATCGAACCGTGGTTCCTCAAGACCACCGACGAGATCTTCCAGGATCCGAAGGACGGCTGGACCTTGCGCGCCTCCGACGGCTCGCGCGGCGCCCACTCCGAACACACCATCGCCATCACTGAGAACGGCCCGATCATCTTCACCGATCGCACCAACCTCTGATTGGCGTTTGGCGTATGGCGGGTGCCTGATTGGCCTGTGATGGGCGATCGGCATCTCCTCAACCGTCTATATGTTCGCGGTTTTCCCGCGAATTCGAGACGTAACAAGCCGAAGTGCGTTTGCTTTGATAGCATGAGCGCACTTCGGCTTTCGTGTATCGACCGGCATTCGCCAGCGGTAACACAGAAGACATAGAGTACCGAAACACTAGTGTTCGCGAACGCGTGAACGTTAATGTTTGGGGTAAGTGGTTCATGAAGAGGAAGGTGCGCGAATGGCAACGGCACAACTTGATGTCGATTCGAACAAGTTCAACCTGCCCGTGGTGAAGGCTAGTGCGGGGGCGGATGGCATCGTCGTTTCCAAGCTGCGTAATGACGGCTGGGTAACGCTCGACCCCGGATTCCTCACCACTGCACAGTGCGAATCGAAAATCACCTACATCGACGGCAAGCATTCGATTCTGCGCTACCGTGGCTACCCCATCGAGCAGTTGTGCGAGAACTCCGATTTTCTGGAAGTGGCGTGGTTGCTGCGCCATGGCGAGCTGCCGAGCAGGGCTGAGTATGAGCAGTTCTGCGCGGACATCAATCACAAGACGATGGTTGGCGAAGACTTCCGTACCTTCATGGGTTCGTTCCCGCGCTCCGCTCATCCGATGAGCGTGCTTGCCTCCGCCATCAATGCGCTGGCCACATTCTACCCGGACACCACCGATATCTCCGACACCGACCAGCTCGATGAGGCCGCCAAGATCATCATGGCCAAGGCCCGCACGATTGTGTCGTACATCTTCCGCCGTCGTCGCGATGAGCCGATGCTGTACCCCGATTACGCGCGTGGCTATGTGGACGACTTCCTGCGCATGTGCTTCGCTGTGCCGTACGAGCCGTTCGAATCTGACCCGTTGTATGTGCATGCTTTGGGTCGTTTGTTGATTATTCATGCCGATCATGAGCAGAACTGCTCGACCTCGGTGGTGCGTATCGCCGGTTCCGCCCACGCTAACCTGTATTCGGCGGTGGCCGCTGGCGTCAATGCCCTGTCCGGACCGTTGCACGGTGGCGCGAATGAGGCCGTACTACGCCAATTGAAGGCGATTCGTGATTCCGGCAAGTCTGTGGCCGAGTTCGTGCGTGATGCCAAGGAGGATGGCCAGAAGATTTCCGGCCTTGGCCACCGTGTATACAAGTCGTATGATCCGCGTGCGGCGATTGCCAAGAAGTATCTGGAAAAGATCATGGAGCGCGAAGATACGCAGAAGCTGCCGTCTGACGAGCGCGCGCTGTTCGCTGTGGCCACTGAGCTTGAAGATATTGCGCTGAATGACGAATATTTCGTATCGCGCAACCTGTATCCGAACGTCGACTTCTACACGGGCTTGATTTATCGGGCGATCGGCTTCGATCCCGCCATGTTCACCACGCTGTTCGCGCTGGGCCGCATTCCCGGTTGGATTGCGCAGTACCGTGAGATGCTGGCCGACCCGAATACCAAGATCGGCCGCCCACGCCAGGTCTACACCGGTCCGGTCGAGCGCGATTTCGTGCCGATGGACGAGCGGTGATTGTTGGTTTGAGAAAGCGCTTCGCTGGAGATTCCAGTGAAGCGCTTTCTATATGTACAGCGCAAACCGGCTATGCTGCGATGGCTGCATAAGAACGAGCAGGGCTAGTTCTTAAATTGAAATAATGTGTGCGGTATCGAGGCGCACCGAGGAAAGGCGTACGAAAGTACGTCGACCGAGGAGCAACGAAGATAACGCTCCGTTATTTCAATTTCAGTTCTTGTGCAGCTTGGCGTTGAGCTCTATTCCCACCTTGCGGTAGCGGGCTTCGATGCGGCCGTTCACCGAGTTGCGGATAAACAGAATGTTGTCTTTGCCGGAGAGCTCAGCACCCTTGACCACTTCCAGCGGTTCGCCAGCGGCGGCCTTGGCCTTGTCCCAGATGGTGATCTTGGTGCCGGCGGTGATGTACAGACCGGCTTCGACGGTGCAGTTGTCGCCGAGGGAGATGCCGATACCGGCGTTGGCACCGAGCAGCGAGTGCTCGCCGATGGAGTTGCGCAGCTTGCCGCCGCCGGAGAGGGTGCCCATGATGGAGGCGCCGCCGCCGATATCGGAACCGTCGCCCACGACCACACCTTGCGAAACGCGGCCTTCGACCATGGAGACGCCGAGCGTGCCGGCATTGAAGTTCACGAATCCGGCGTGCATCACGGTGGTGCCGGAAGACAAGTAAGCGCCGAGGCGCACGCGGTCGGCATCGCCGATACGCACGCCGGTGGGCACTACGTAATCGATCATGCGCGGGAACTTATCCACACCGAACACGTTGACGGTGGTGGCAGGAGCTGCGGCAGGCAGTCCGGCCTGGGAGGCGAAAGCGAGAGCGGCTTCGGTGGAGGCGCGTTCGACATCGGCCTTGCGTAGTGTGAAGTCCTCAACGGCGAAAGGACCGTAGTTGGTCCACACCACATTGGCGAGTTGGGCGAAGATGCCGTCAAGGTTCAGCGTGTTCGGCTTGGCCATGCGCATGCTCATCAGATGGAGTTTCAGGTAAGCGTCCGCGGCGTTGCTGATCGGCTCGTCCAACTGGCTGACGACGAATACCGGCACGCGGCGGATGCCACGGGCGTCGGCTTCATCGTGAGCCAGAGTGCCGAAATTGTGGTTTGGACGATCGGCCTCGGCCGGTGCCTCACCGAGATTCAGTTCGGGGTACCAGACGTCTAGGGTGGTGCCGGCGGCGTCTACGCTGGCCAGACCCCATCCCCATGCGGTACGCTCTTCGCTCATAGTTGCTCCTTACATATCGTTGCGTTTGCGTTGCATGTGCATCGCGGCATGTGATGGTTCCACCTTAGCGTCAAGTACGGCTAGGCGGGGGCCATAGTTCGTGGAATGGCTTGAAATCGAGTTGTTCGGTAAAAAATTACCGAACGTGATTGGCGATGGGATGATAGGTTCTCCGGTGAAATTCGCTGGTGAACAACTCGGCAAGGAGGTGTGCGATGTGATGCTGCATCATTCGGGAGCATAGGCTGTGGCCATGCGACGCCCGGCATCATAGAGTTTGCGCTTGAGCGAATCGGGCTCAAGAATCACTACGCGGCCATCCCAGGAATACTGCAATGCCCACCAGAACACGGCGCGTTCGGGAGCATCGACGATGACTTCGAACTGTGTGCCGTCCGGCGAATGTTTGATTTGAGGGTCGTCGAACCATTCGAACACATTGTTGAGCATGGATTCGTCTCGTACGGCCATGCGGATGCGAATCGGGGCATCGGCTACGGGATACGGGCGGTGACGCATGAAGTTCACTGCGTCAAAATCAGCCGGCGCTGGTTTTTCCAGTGGCACTGTGCCGTTCCTGCCTTTGGCGCTGACGTTGGCGATTCGGTTGACCACGAAAATGCGGAGATTATCCTCGCCATGTAGATGGCAGATGAGGTAATACCGTCCGTTCTTGTACACCATCTGGTAAGGGTCGGCGATGTAGGTGATTCGACCTGCGCCCGTACGGCTTTTATGCGGTATCAGGGTGCCGTCCGGGCCGTAATCACGGTATTGGAAGGTTACGCCGTGGCCTTCTTCAATGGCCTGATTCAGTTGGTCGATGGTGGATAGGAACTCGCCGTTGATATGCGTGTAGGTGGCCACGTGCTCAAGATAACCTACTGCTTGCCCAGCGGCACCTGCGAGTTCGCGGATTTTACCGATGAGATCGTCCATGGTGTCGAGGCTGATGCGAGACAAGGTGAGGCTGTCGAGCAGCAGTCGCATTTCGGCGGTGGATAGGAATGCGTCAAGATACCAGCCGGGTTGTGGATTCTTGCATTCGATGCCGGCAAGGTCGCTTTCGGTGAGATGCCCGATATGTCTGCCGAGAAATTCCGTGGCGGTAAGCTTTTTGAGCTGATTTCGTATGGTTTTCTCGGTCGGCAGCTCGCTTGGATCTTCCAGCTGGTGTTTACGGGCAAGTTCATCGAGTATTTGCCGCACGGTCAGGCCATGTCCAAAGTAGCTGTGACGCCACAGCACCTCGAAGATTTCGAGGGTGGTGTTCCCTGCATAGGATTTGCGTTGCGCCGGCTTGTCTGCATCCATGCATTAAGGCTACCGCGCGCCTCGTCTAGGATGGAAGTGTTGGACTGAAATGCATTCGCTGGAAAGGAGGCTCGCCCATGAGCAAAGGGTATGGTGTATTTGGCCATGTTCCCGATAATGCGGATGACGATGACCTCCTGCCTTATGAGGATGATGATTCCGGCGTTTCCTGGGGCCATGCGTTGCGCCGTCGCGATCCTTGGAAAAGGGGAGGCGACGAAGGTGCCGATTACGACGATGATCGGTATGGCGCAGATGACACAGATGGCACTAATGAGGACAGGGGTCTCTTTGCCGGCAAGAGCAGCGGTATAGGCGGTATCTCTGGCGAGGCAGATGGAATGCTTGGTGGCGCAGGCGCTGCCGGCAGTAGAGCCGTAACGTTTGGCGGAACGGACAGTTTGTCCGCCGCCGATGCGGTTATGCCCTATCGTTTCAGGCAAGGACGTTCCGTATGGTTCGAAGATGAGGACGAAGGCCATTTCACCGGGGCTGCGAAGCGTGCCGAAGCCCATGCCGTCCCTATCCTTGCGTTACGCAACGATGTGGAATCGTCATCGTCGAATGCCGTGCTCGCTCGTGCCCGTAGCATTGCGCGCAAAGCGGCCACCATGGTTATCAATCCGGTATACAGCGAAAATCATCGAACCGGGTATGCCGAGCTTGACGGCATTCTACGTGGCACCACCAGCCCATCGAGTAAGTATCGTACCAGCGTGCAATTCGACCTCGACACGGGAGAAGCCGTCGGTGGCAAGTGCTCATGCCCGGCTTACGGCCGTGGCTATGGCATGTGCAAGCACATGATTGCGCTCGCCTTCATATTCTGCGATGATCCGCAGCGTTTTGAAGGGTACCGTGCCGGGGCTGTGAGGCCGTCTCGGACGCTGATCGACTATATGGAGCACGTCGATAGGCAAGATGCTCAAGCCAAAGCGCGTCGCCGCAATGCGCTCATGCGCCGATTCGATACTGCAAAAGGACGAAATGGCGCAGGTGGACGACGTACGAATAGCGGATACGGCTCTCGTGCCGGCACCCGAGGCGGCGGGTATCAGGGCGATAGTGAGACTGTGGGCTTGGGGCAGGTGCAGCTTGTTCCGATATTGAGTTTCATCGATGGCGTGTGGAGCGTGGAGTTCAAGATCGGATCGACTTCCAATGGGTCCAGCTATGTACTGAAATCGATTCCGCAATTTGTGCTTACCATGGCGAACGGCGACTATGCGGATTATGGGCAGAAGCTTGCCTTTACCCATACGCCGGATATGTTCGACGATGATTCGCGCCCACTGCTGGGCTTCCTTGACGACGCGATGGCCGTGCGTCGTGCGGCCGAGCAGCAGGACCGGTATTACGGGCATATCGCCATCGACCGTCACCTGACACTTTCAGCACCGGAAGTGGCCCGGTTGCTGTCCGTACGTGAGGGCAGAGGCGTACAGCTCGTGTTGAACACATGGTTCTCCGGGCAGCCTGCATCGGTGCCGGTTGATGGTGGCGAGCCAGATTTTCTCATGCGCATTGCGCGGCGTGATTTCAATACGTATGGTCCGGATGCCGGGTACCTGCTTACCGGAGTGCCAGCGGTGGAAACCGTGATTGACGGCGGCAAGAATGTATGGCTGTTGCTCGCCTCCGCTTATCCGGCCGGTGTGGTATCCGCCATGATGGCGGGCTCTCAGCGTAAAAGCGCAGCGGGATGCCGATTCGTCCGTTGCCCGAAACGATTGATTCCGTTGCGAGGACTATTGGGAGACCTGTTTGAACCCGATGGCGAGGGGCAGGTCATTGCCGGTGATGACATCGCCCTGTTCGCACGCACGCTATTGCCTCAGCTGGTTGGTGCCGGACTGTTGGAGGCCAGTGAGATTCCTCGCGAGCTGGCTGAATTAAGTCCTACGGAATGCAGCCTCCAGTTTTATCTGGATCGTGATGAGCATGGTGTGCAATGCGAGGTCAAGGCACACTACGGCGATGCCATTGTCCCGTTGCTACCCGATGGCCCGACGGTGCATGCTAGGGATGAGCGTTCCATCCCCTTGTCTCGGGGCGTGATTGGGCGTGATTTCGACGCTGAGCATCTTGCAATTGATGTAGTGCGTGAATTCTTTACCATGCCTGACCAGCGCAAGCGCGTTGCGGCCGTCACTCATCAGACGGTGAATGGGTTCCGAACGCCGGCCGCGCGAAAGACCGCCAAACAATTCGTGTCTGATGCGGCCACTATCGATCGCGATGACACCACGCAGATTGTTCGTCTTTTTGACGAGGGATTGCCCGCACTGAAGGAAGTAGGGGAGGTCTTCACCACACCGGCTTTTGACCGGCTGATTGCGCCCAAGCCGCCAAGCGTCAAAGTCGGATTGTCCATCAAAGGCAACTTGGTGGAGATATCACCCCTCGCTGATGAAGTGCCGCCGGACGAAGTGGGTGCTTTGCTGTCTTCGTATCGTCGGCGTCAACGATTCCATCAGTTGAAGGACGGCACGCTGGTCAAACTCAGCGGAGCGAATCTCAGCACGTTGGACCGATTGGCCAGCGACCTTGATCTGAGCGAGCAGCAGCTCAACTCCGGGCTGATCGAGTTGCCGGGCGGTCGAGCATTCCTACTGGATGGTGAGCTGCCGGATGACGGCTCCGATGTAGTCAAGGACGCTTCGTTCACCGAATACATCGACGATCTCAAGATCATCGACCCTAAGTCGTATGAAGTGCCGGATAGTCTCAAGCATATTCTGCGCCCTTATCAGGTCGAAGGCTTCCAATGGCTGAACACGTTGTGCGACAAGGGTTTTGGCGGCATTTTGGCCGACGAGATGGGTTTGGGCAAATCCGTGCAGCTTATCGCCCTGTTGCTGTCGCGATACCACAACGAATCTAGTGGCATGCCGACCGCTCAAGGCATGGATGCCGGTAATGCTGTTAATAGTGAATCAGCCGTAACCGGTCATATTACTTTCGATTCCGAAGATGGCGGGCCGCATCCATCATTGATCGTGTGCCCGGCGTCCTTGGTGTACAACTGGGGTGCCGAATTCGCCAAGTTCGCCCCGAGCTTCAACGCCGTGGTGGTGGCCGGTACCAAAGCCGAGCGCCGCACCGCCATCGGCCGCGCGTTCCGGGCGGATGAACCCACCGTGCTCATCACCTCATACGACCTGCTGCGCCGGGATGTCGATGATTACACCGCCAATGAGCAACGTTTCAATGTCATGGCGCTGGATGAAGCCCAGTACATCAAGAATCACACCACGAAGATAGCCAAAGCGGTCAAGGCCGTGGCCGCCGGCCATCGTTTCGCCTTGACCGGCACGCCGATCGAGAACCGACTCTCCGAACTGTGGAGCATCTTCGACTTCCTGATGCCGGGACTATTGGGCTCATACAAGCGATTCCATGAGCGCTACGAGTTGCCCATCTCCAACGCCCGGGCTGCAGATGGCAGCACGGCCGAAGGTCGGGCCGCCGCACAGGTCAATCCTGAGGCCGCCCGGGTGTCTCGCCAATTGCAGTCGTTGGTGGGCGTGTTCATCAAGCGCAGGTTGAAGTCGCAAGTGCTGACCGATTTGCCAGACAAGTTGGAGACCACGCTGACCGTGCAGCTTGCCGGCGAACAGCGCAAACTGTATGCGGCCCACGAGCAGCGGCTCAGAATGCAGCTCGAACACAGCGAAGAAGCCGATTTCAACACGTCGAAGATTCGCATCCTCGCCGAGCTGACCAAGTTGCGCCAGATCTGCTGTGATCCAAGGCTGCTGTATGCCGATGCCAAGGATCAGTCGGCCAAGCTTGCCGCCATCACCGAACTGGTGGAAACCTGCGTGAATGAAGGCAAGAAGGCGCTGATCTTCTCCCAGTTCACCAGCTTCCTTGATCTGATCGCCGAACGTTTCGACGCGCAAGGACTACGCTACTACACCATCACCGGATCCACGCCTAAAAAGAAGCGTCTCGAACTCGTCGACCAGTTCAATGCGGACGATACGCCCGCCTTCCTGATTTCATTGAAGGCCGGCAACACCGGACTGAACCTGACCGGTGCCAGCGTGGTCATCCACGCCGATCCATGGTGGAACGCCGCCGCACAGGATCAGGCCACCGACCGAGCACATCGTATCGGCCAGACCGAAGACGTCAACGTGTATCAGGTGGTGGCCAAGGACACCATCGAAGAACGCATCTTGGAGCTTCAGCATACCAAGAGCGAGCTCGCCCGCCAGTTCACCGACGCTTCCTTGCTTGCCGACGAAGCCGGCACCGGCGCCAGCGCCCTCACCGAAGCTCCCGCCTCCATCGCCACCCTCACCAAGGACGATCTCCTCAATCTGCTGGGATGAGAAGATCCTGCTCGGTGCTCTTGAGCTTGGGAGGCGGAAACAGTCTGGGCTTTGTGGACCCGTTCGCTAAGCCGAGACCGGAGTCGATAGCGGTGTGGCATGGTGCGTGCGTGGGGAGCGTGATTCAGTTGTTGGCTGAGGCGATTCGGACGCTGTCGTTTTGTGCTTTGTTTTGCCGTTGACCAATTGAAATGCTCGTTGGTAGGAGACCCCCAATAAAGCTCCGATTTGTCGATACGTGAGTCCCTCGTTGCGTAGGGCCCGTGCGGCGAGTCGGGATTCGGCAGCCGCTTGTGCGTTGGCTTTTTTTGCTATTTCGCGCTGCCGGAACATTTCTGTTACGTGTTGTTTGGCTTGTTTCGGCAACACAAACGTCACCTTGAGCTCCGGATTGTCGTCGTCGTTCATGACAGTGATGAGATCTTTAGCCATTGGCTCGATATCGTCAAGTCCTTTGGCCTGGGTCGACCGTTCGATAGCTGGTACCTGAACGTACCAATATCGGCCATCGGGTTGCACAAGCACGTCATAGTTGCTCATTGCCACCACCCCTTTCCGAGTTTCTGCTCGCTCTCGTTGATGATATCCAGCGTGGTTCGTTCTGAGACTTCATTATGGCGGGGGATGGGGATCCTCAACCCGTCCAGGCAGTAAACCTCATGTCTGCTGCCTTGCCGTAACAAATAGAAATCGAGCCCTCGCTGCTTTGCCGCTTGCCGAAGTTTCTTGATGATGAGTTTTCTTCGTGTCATCATAACTCTCAATCTCGCACTAGACAAAATGCGTATGCCGAATTGCCGGGTGGGAGTTGTGGGTAAACGTAGAGATGTTCATTGGTCCTTCTTTCTGTTGTCTGACGCGTCGTTGCGTGCGGGTGCATCTGACGGTATGGGATGAGGTTTCTGATTGGCAAGCTGAACGGGGTTATGTGGTTCTAGCTTCCGAGTTATCCGCATTGATAAAGTGCTTTTTTAAAGTGACTTTCCCGTGTTGGTCGTGGATGCTGCGAGCAAGGCAAGAACGGTCGATCACGTCGCGATGTGTGTGGGTGAATGGTGAAAGTGATTTTCGATATTTCTATATTGATATTCGATATATTATGATGGTGACATACGGGGCAGTGCAGGTTCATCCATTGATATTGGATTAAGGAGCATAGCCATGAACGCTGGTATCGCATTCATCTCTCGCAAATCTCGCAAAGCAGACGTCGCTTGGCGCTATGCCATTGCACTTGGTCGGTGGCGGGGGAGTCGGCGTTATGTTCGACGTCAGTGCCGTCATTGGCAGATGGCGCAACCGCCACGAACACAGGGGTCTGATCGTTGGCCAGAATCGCCTTCAATTCCTCGTCCGTGTATTTCTTGACACCGCCTTTGAACAGATCCGGTCGGCCGGCATGATGCACTTCGAGCACCTGCCGCAGCAGTTCGTCGATTTGGGGAATATCGGCCGCCGTGGCCCTACGAATCATCATGTCATCCATTTGATTCGGTCTAATCGTGCAGTCTCGACCGGCAGATGATCATTGCCCGCGATAAGAGACACGGACGGGCAAGATGGGTGATTGTTCGTTCAGGCTTTCATCCTCGCCGCAACGTCACGGTAGTCTGGAGTGCGTGAATCGCAAGAAACAGCCAGTGGAGAAGTATGAGCGGGGCACCCGTTCGTACACGATGTCGCATATTCGTGGCAAAGACACCAAAATCGAGGTGCTGGTACGCAGCTATCTGTTTCGCAAGGGTTTGCGATTCCGCAAGAACGACAAGCGTTACCCCGGCCACCCGGATGTAGTACTGCCGAAATACCACACCATCGTGTTCATCAACGGCTGTTTCTGGCACATGCATGAAGGCTGTTCCAAACATTCGATGCCGAAATCGAATGTGGAATTCTGGCAGACGAAGCTACTGCGCAATCACAATCGAGACATCGCGCAGCGGGCTGAACTGGAGGCCGCCGACTGGCGTGTAATTACCGTATGGGAGTGCGAATTAACGAAAGCCGTGCGTGACGAACGCCTCGCACGGCTGTATGAGCAGATTGTTGAAGGAGATGCAGATTCAGCGGAATAATTTCAGCTCCCCTCTGGAGGGGAGCTGAAATCAGACCTCAAACGGGAACTTCAGGCCCCAACGGTCGCGAATCGCATCCATCAGCTCCATGATGCGGATGGTGTCGGCGTGCGGCATCGCCTCGCATTCGATCTTGCCATCCAGCAGCGCGTTGGCTGCATCGGCCACCTCATACTCATAACCGGTCAACTGCAGCGGCACCGCAATGCTGCGCACGGGCTTGTGGGCGTTGTCATAGATGTCGATGGACTCGGGATTGTTGATATTGGTGACCGCCAGATAACCCTCGGTACCCCACACATAGCCGCCGCGGTCGGAGGAAACCAGCATCGAACTGGTGGACACGGCCATCGTGCCGTCGCTGTAATACAACGTGGTGGAATTCTGTGCATCCACACCGGTTTCGGCGGCCATCATCGACGTATCGAAATGATCCAGCGTGCGGCCATGGTCGGCACCGATCGCCATATCCAGGAAGTTCAGCGGATACACGCCCACATCGAGCAGCGCGCCACCGGCACAGGCCGGATCGGTCATACGTGCCTTGCCGGACACCGGATAGCACAGGTTGGCGCTCGCCGCTTTCACCTCGCCGATCTCGCCGGACTCGATAACTTCGTTGATGAGCTTGCGGCTGGGCATGTAGCGCGTCCAGATGGCCTCCGTGCACAGCATGCCGGTTTCCTCGGCCACGGCCAGCGCCTCACGTGCCTGCCCGGCGTTCGCGGTGAACGACTTCTCCACCAGCACGTTCTTGCCGGCTTTCATACACAGGATCGCCTGTTCGGCGTGCAGACTGTGCGGGGTGGCGATATACACCAGATCCACATCCGGGTCCGCCACCAACTCCTCATACGATCCATAAGCCTTGTCAAAATGCCACTGGTCGGCAAAAGCCTGCGCGCGCGTAATATCACGGGCCGCCACCGCATACGGGTGAATCCATGAGGAATACAGTGAACCTTCAGCCATCTGGGTCAGGGTGTCGGCCATGGTGTGAGCTATGCGGCCCGCACCCAGAATCGCGACGTTGATCTTTTCGCCGCTGGCCTCGAACTCGGCGCGTTTGCCATTGAATCGACTCATTATTCCTCCTTGAATACGGGTTGATACACTCAATCGACCTACAGTGATTATAGAAGAAGAGACCTTGTCCCGTGAGGCGGATAGAACCGAAATATGGAAAACGAAGCAGCGCAGCAGCCCCAATCTCCGGCCGCGTCTCCAGTCATGTCCCGCCGAGCGCGTGAGGCCAATCCCTTCCGTGCCATGGTATTCGGCGAACAAGCAGACAAGATGATCGCCCAAGGTATCAGCGTCATCAAATTAAGCCTTGGCGAGCCCGATTTCGGCGCGCCGCCCGCCGTACGCGACGCCATGCGCGAACAGTACGACGGCCGGGCCCTGCCGTACACCGCCGCCATGGGCCTACCTGAACTGCGCCAAGCCATCGCCGACTTCTACCATGAACGTCACGACCTTGACATTGACCCCAAGCGCATTTGTGTAACAGCCGGCGGTTCGGCCGCCCTGCTGTTGGCCACCGCGCTGACCGTGGACCCCGGTGACGATGTGATTGTGGCCGACCCCTCCTACCCGTGCAATCGCGAACTCGTGCGCTCCTTTGAAGGCCGGGTCATCGACGTGCCGACCTCGGCCGCCACCCGCTTCCACCTGACCGCCGACCTGTGCAGCCAGTACTGGACGAGCAAGACCAAGGCCGTGATGATCACGTCGCCGTCCAACCCCACCGGCACCACCATCGATTTCACCGTATTGGACGAGGTGTGCAAGCTGGCCGCCAGCCGCGGCGCATGGCGCATCGTGGACGAAACCTACCTCGATTTGGCAGACCGTGAGCCGGACGGCACCGAAGTCAAATCCGTACTGGCCTGCGACCCCGATGCCATCGTATGCAACAGCTTCTCCAAGTTCTTCGGCATGACCGGCTGGCGCCTCGGCTGGGCGATTCTGCCGGACGACCCCACCGTGCTGGAAGCGGTTGACGATCTGGCCACCAACTACTACCTGTGCGCCCACACGCCCACGCAACATGCGGCGCTCGCCTGCTTCATGCCGGAAAGCTTGGCGGAATGCGAAGCTCGTCGTCAGGAATTGCTGGCCCGTCGCCGCATTGTGATTGACGGGCTCAAGCGCATTGGTTTGCCGGTTGAAGTCGGGCCGAATGGCGCGTTCTACGCCTACTTCAACATCTCCCGCACTGGTCTGGATGCCTGGACGTTCTGCGAACGCGTGCTGGATGAAGCCCATGTGGCTCTGACTCCTGGCCGCGACTTCGGTGCGGCCACGGCGGATACGCATGTGCGCCTGAGCTATGCCGCCTCACGGGAGGCCCTGACCGAGGGGCTGGAACGTCTCGGAACGTTCGTCGAATCGCTGTGAACCGTGCGGCAGCCGGTGTGATTGTTGTACAGTAGTCGAGTTTGTGTGATGTCCGGCTGGCCTCGCGGTGTTGGTTGCCGGCCGAACGACTCGCCATGGTGGCGCACGGCTGGCTGATTGCGATGGTCGTCCCGTTGTTCGGCCATCACGGGTTAGGTAAGGTCAGGAATAGGGATCATGGTCAATCTGCGTTCGCACACCACGCGACTTGGTGTGCTTGATATCGGTTCGAACACTATCCACATGCTTATCGTCGACGCCGCCCCGGCGCTCGCCCTGACCCCGAGGCCAGCACCAAATCCACAGTGCGCCTGATGAAGTATTTAAAGGACGACGGCTCAATCAAGAAGTCCGGCATCGAGGCGATTCTGGAAGCCGTGTCCCAGTGCATGCGGTTGGCCGAGGAATACGAAATCACCCAACCGCCACAGTCACCAACAACGCCGCATGATCGGAGCCCTCGACTTTGACCACCTTGCATTGCCCGGCCTTCATGCCCTGATCAAGCACCACGTGGTCAATACCGGCGAACATTGGCACAGTCGCACGGTTCGTGGGCCATGAGAACGTAAACCCATGTCCGGATTCACGTGCGGCATCCACGAACCGGTCGCCAAGAAAATCACGGAATGGTGTGTGATCGTAAGTGGCGTTGAAATCGCCCATGAAAATATACCGTGTATCCGTATGCCCGCGCATCAGACCCAACTCATCCAGCGATCGCTTCCACTGCCGCCAATAGCCCGGTACAGGTGCAGTGGTGTGCACGGATATGAATCGAATCTGCTGGCCACCCATATCCACCGTGCCGCCGGGCATGAATGAGGCGCTGGAATTCACGTCATCGTCGGCCGGATCGGCAAGTGGCGTGGCCGACCAGAGGCCGTTACCGAATACGCCGTCAGACGATGAGACCTGCGCATACGGCAGATAGTGCTCAATACCAGCCTCGTTGAGTTTTTTGACGAAATCCTCGGTGGTCTCCTGCAAAGCAAGCACTTCGACGCGCTGATCGCGGACCAGCTCGACGATGGCTTGCGGATCGGCCTGCCCCTTGTACACATTGAAGGTCATGACGCGCGCATAGGCGTCGCTGGTGTTGGGGGAGGCTACGGCCACGGCGTTCTGCGCGGCTTGGGAAAGCGGATCGGCTGAGTAGAAGAACGGATACTGCCAATAGCCATTGCATGCGATTGTGGCAGCGGCGATCAATGCGGCAAGGATACGTCGCGACACGATGGCCAACAGTAGGGCGATCAAACCAAGCAACATGAACCAGGGCGTTGCCGATACCACAATCGGCACAAACGGCAGTTCCTGCAAATCGGCAGGTAGCGCGCGGGCGGCAGTACCGGCAAGGGCAAGAAGGGCGAATATCGCGGCAAGAAAACCAAGCAGATGGTGCCGTTTACGTGGCCTTACTGCGGACTTGGATACTGGGCGCGCCGGGGCTTTGGCAGAGCGTGGCTTGGAAGTGGCGCGGGATCGTACGCTTGCGCCTGTGGTCGTGCTCCGTGCCTTTGCCATACTGCCCTTTCTTTTGGCTCGCCTGTTGTTACCTTGCTTTTCGTGCGATTTGCCACTGTACCGTGTGCGGCTTGTCTTTCGGTGTCTTTTCGCCATGCGCAAGAGCAGTTCGCACCAAACCGGCACGAAAACCGGCCATGCCTTGGTGCCGGGTTCTGCCAGGTGGCTTGCATAGACTGCCACGCGGCTTACGCAGGCTGCCACGCGAACATGATGCGACTGGGCGTGTGGCCGTGTACAATAAAACGTCGTTGCCCGAGTAGCTCAGTGGATAGAGCACCGCTCTCCTAAAGCGGGTGTCGTCGGTTCGAATCCGATCTCGGGCACTTGTCTTTGGAAGTGTGGCGGTACCTCAATCTCTATCTATCGGTGATGAGGCGCAACGTAATGGACGATGGCCGCGCCATGCAAATTGTCAATCGCGGCTGACAGGCTGGCAGTGCGGGCGGGAGCGAAAGTGGCGGAGTGCGTCAATTAGGGGGCAACGTACGTAGTCATTGACGGTTATCCCGTAGTAATATTCACAATACGACCCCTTGTCCATAAAGTGAAAATAACGGCTGGTGTTCGACGCGGCTGCGCTATGACTAGAAACCATGAGTGAAGATAAGCAGTATGACTTCTATGTGGCCGGTCCGTTCTTCGATCCTGAACAGACGGCAAGTATGGAACGTTTGGAAAAGATACTGGAAGACCATGGCAAGGTACTGTTCAAGCCGCGGTTTGCCAGCCAGATCGAAGAAGCAGGCCCTGAAGGATGCTTTGCGGACGATATCCGTGGCATTAATGCTGCTAAGGCCGTGGTCGCCAATCTTATGGACGAGGACCCAGGCACGATGTTCGAAATCGGATATGCGCATGCGCTGGGAATCCCGGTGTACGGCTATTTCGAGAACCTTACGCCAATGGATCGTGTCAATCTGATGATTGCGCAATCGGTCGAACTGGTTTTCGCCGGTCCTGATGATGTGGCGAAATACTTGGAAACCGGCGAACATACGGAAGTCGATTACATTCAGTTCTAAACAGCTCTAACAGGTTCTCTGCAAGCAGGGTTGGCGGCGTTCTCGTACATTGTCATGTACGAGAACGCCGCAGTGGTATAGGGATATTCCAACAAGCGGCATAATGGAGTCGTGGGAAAACTAGACGGATTGCCGGGGCCATTTGGTCTGGACAATCCGTTGTTTCGCGCGTGTTTTGTAGCATCCGTGGAGTTACATGGGGGGTATGACTGAAAACATCGCTGATAAGGCCATAAACGATACTCGTATCGTCAAGCAGTTCACCAATCCCGTCAAGGAACCGATTGACAGCGACGTCAACCTGTTCGATCTGCTCGATAACCGCGCCAAGCGCGATCCCGAAGGTGCCATGATCGAATACAAGGGCGATGATGGCACTTGGCACCCGTACAGTGCCCAAGTATTCCGTGACATGGTCATCGATCTGGCCAAGGGCCTGATCGGACTTGGCGTCAATAAGGGCGATTCAGTCGCTATCGTCTCACGCACACGTTGGGAATGGACGGCGCTGGACGTGGCGATCATGTCCATCGGCGCGGTCACCGTGCCGGTGTACGAGACCAACTCCGCCAGCCAGGTCAGCTGGATCTTCAACGATTCCAAAGTCACGCTCGCCATCGCCGAAGATGACGGACAGCGCGACAAGATCGAATCCGTGCGCAGCGAGGTACCCACCCTGCGCAACGTGTTCGTAATCGAGGCCGGCGGCCTGAACGCCATCAAGACCTATGGCGAAAGCGTCACCGATGCCGAATTCTGGGAATACAAGGAAGCCTCCCACGGCGACGACCGCGCCACCATCGTCTACACATCCGGCTCTACAGGCACCCCGAAGGGCGTGGAACTGACCCACCGCAACTTCGCCTTCCTGGTGTTTTCCGCGCTGCAGTACATGCCGCGCGCCGGCGCATGGCCTAACCGCCGCCTGCTGCTGTTCCTGCCGTTGAGCCACGTGTTCGCCCGATTCATGGAATTCTTCAGCTTCGGCGGCACGATTTCGCTGGCCTTGAGCTCCAATATGAAGACGATGGTCAAGGACTTCGAAACCTTCGGCCCCACGCTGCTGCTTGCCGTGCCGCGTGTGTACGAGAAGGTCTACAACGCCGCCTCCCAGCGCGCCGGCACCGGATTCGCCGGCAAGATGTTCATGCGCGCCGCCGAAAACGCGCGCGAATGGTCCAAGGCCGAGCAGAAGGGTGAGCAGTTGCCGATTGCCGGACGTATCGCCCACGCCTTTTACGAGCAGGTGGTGTACAAGAAGATTCGCACAATTTTCGGTCCGAACGCCGACTTCGCCATTACCGGCGGCGCTCCGATGGACTCCGAGCTTTCCCACTTCTTCAACGGCATCGGCCTGCCGGTGCTTGAGGGCTATGGCATGACCGAAACCTGCGGCCCGGTGTGTGTGAGCTTGCCGGAAGACAACCGCATCGGCACCATCGGCATGCCGATGTGCGGTATCACTGCGGGCATCGCCGAGGACGGCGAGCTGGTGGTCAGAGGACCGCTGGTGTGCAAGGGCTACCACAACAACCCTGAGGTCACTACCCAGCAGATCACTGATGGCTGGCTGCACACCGGCGATCTGGGCGATATCTCCGAAGATGGCTTCATCTCCATCACCGGCCGTAAGAAAGACCTCATCATCACCGCTGGTGGCAAGAATGTGTCGCCGGGTCTGCTTGAGGCTTCCGTGATGACCTCGCCTGTGGTCAACCAGTGCTTGGTTATTGGTGATAAGAAGCCGTTCGTGGCCGCTCTGGTCACGCTGGATCTGGCAGATGCCAACAATTGGCTGGAATCCCAGGGTGTCAAGCCGGAACCCGATCTGGCCTCGCTGGCCAAGAACGCCATCGTTCACGCTGAGGTGGAGCGTGCGGTGAACGCCGCCAACGAGGGCGTTTCCCGCGCCGAGTCGATTCGTAAGTTCGAGATTCTGCCCGACGAATTCACCGAGGCCAACGGCATGCTGACCCCGAGCCTGAAGACCCGCCGCGCGCAAATCGTCAAGCACTACCAAGAGCTCATTGACAACGTGATCTACGTCCCGCTGAAGAAGTAACCATCAACTCCTCTGATCCAAAGAATAAGCTCTCTCTGACGAGGGAGCTGTCAGCGAAGCTGACTGAGGGAGAGACCCCGCGGCTTGCCCGCGAAAAAACAACAGGGCCGGGTGCGACTTGCACCCGGCCTCAGCTTATTCAGTCCAAGATCGCCGAAACATAATCAGCGGCGGCCTGATCCAGCTCCGCATCGCTGATGGTGGCGGTGCCCTGCACCAGGAATGGTTCGGCATAGTTCATGCCTACCTTGTAGGCCACGACTGCGAATGGGCTTAGCAGCTCCTCCATGGTGTGGTTGTACTCGCCATCCCTGCGGTACTTGGAGGCGTCGGAACCAGTGGTGACCACCAGCTTGAGCTCCTTGCCCTTGAGTGCGTGGCCTCCACCGTAGGCCCAGCCTGCGGTGATGACCTCGTCTTCCCATTCCTTGAGTAGCGCGGGGGAGGAGTACCAGTAGAACGGGAACTGAAGGATTACGCGGTCGGCGGCCTCCAGCAGCTCGTGCTCCGTGTCGGCGTTGACGGAGAAGTTCGGGTATTCGGCGTATTCGTCGCGCACGATGATGTCGTCCTCGCCTTGTGCGGCGAGTTCGGCAAGCAGGCGGGCGTTCACTCGCGAGCCGTCCTTCAGGTGCGGATGGAATACAAGAATCAACGTTGACACGGGATTTCCCTTCTATAAACTGCTGCCAATGTGGCCTAATCACCACTATCGTATGCCGGGACGCAGAACTCAGTCCAGTCTGGACTCAGGTGCGAGCCGCGGGATGCCGCGGATGAGTAATTGACGCGGGAAAGGATGCTGACTGATGATTTGGCGCTGAAGCTTCAGTAGGCCGCATATACGAGTCCTAAAGCGGATAGGATGGGATATGACGCGGATATCGTCGGTGGACTGAATAACGGGAGGCGCACATGACCATGAACCGCATGCTGATGTGCCGTACCCATCCGGTAATGGAGTTCGAGTATTTCGAACGCGGCGGATACTCCCTGAGGGCAGGGGAGATCTACGACGAGTCCCGAATCCCGATCGGCATGTATGTGGACGGCAAACCTGAGCCCACCGGTGAGTCGATTACCGGGTGGTGGCGTTCTCGCGGCATTCCCATGACCCGTGACGGCATGCGTTCCGTATTTGCCGGTTCGGGTATCGCCTCGACGAACGATCTGCTGGACCGTTCCTTGGGACTCAGCCTGTCGGACCAGTATTGGGTGCGGCCTCTCGACCGGCCCGATCTGACGTGGGAAAAACTGAACTTTTTCCACAACGATTTTGACGAACGACTTGGGCAGGCCTTATTCTTCGGTAATTCGTCGCGCATCGGCAACGTGAACACCCCGGATGTCACCAGTGCCGGTGACCTGCCGAAACGTTGGATTATCGGTCCCGATGGCGTCCGCAGCCTGATCAAGGGAGGGCGCACCGGTCAGGAGCCGGACAACGAGCGCATCGCCTGGCAGACGGCACGACTGTTCGGCATCGACCATGTCGAATACCGCATCGGCCGCACCAAGGGCATCCGGGTCTCCGTCTGCGATGAAATGCTCGAAGACACGCAAGAGCTGATTCCCGCAGGGCAGGTTATGCGCATCTTCCGACGCGGCGACAACACCGAACGCAAGATGATATGGCTGGATGCATGTCAGCAACTCGGCGTAAGTCGTGATACGGCAAATGCGGCGACCAACGATTTTCTGTTCCTTGATTTTCTTCTGCGCAACACCGACCGGCATTACAACAACTTCGGTCTCATCCGTGACGTCGAATCATTCGAGATTCGCCCGGCCCCGATTTTTGACAGCGGCGCCAGCCTGTGGAACGGCATGGACCCCGAAGCCATCACCAACGAAGACTACCCGGCGAAGCCGTTCTGGCTCGACGACTACGGCGATGCGGACAACGCCTACTGGCAGTTGGGACTTATCGACGATTGGGACCGTTATGATTTGGGGATGCTCGACGAGGTGCCTGAACTGATACGGGCACAGCTCGCCACCAACCGCCGGCTGTCCGCTGATGTGATTGACGCCATCTGCTCCGCCATGCAGGAGCGCATCGGCATCATCCGCAAGCTTGCACGATGATGCCGATGCGGGAGGCAACTCAGTCGAGGTTGGACTGCGTGCCTGCGGTGGCTTCGTTGGCGGCTTGCTCGGCTTGTGCTTGGTCGAGCTTGGCGCGGACGTCGTTGAGCAGACCCTGGGCGCGCTTGGCCAAGGCCTCGCCGATTTCCCATTGACGCATCGACTGGTCAAGATTGAGGCCGCCGGTTTCCAGTGCCTGGACAGCCTGAATCAGCTTGTCGCGCGCCTCTTCATATGGCATCTGGGCGATGAGCTCGCGTTCCTTGTCCGCCAGGGACGAGGCAGGGGTGTTCTTGTCGGTGGATGCGGCGTTTTCGGTCATGATGTTCTCCTTATATATATATACGGTATATATGCGTGGCTGCGTATGGAGTGTCACGCGGTTGCGGATGTGGTGGTTGCGGTAATGACACCCTTCTTCAAGGTGACGGTGATGTCATCCCCAGGGCTTACCTGCGAAGCATCGTCTAGTACGTGGCCATCGGAGGACTGCACCACCGCATAGCCTCGATTCAATGTGGATTGCGGGCTGAGTGCGGTCAGTGAGGCGTGAGCTCGCTCGACGGTGAGCTGGGCATCGTCCACGATGCGTCGCAGGCCGATGTCAAGCCGCTGCAGGGAATCGTCGATTAGCCGCTGATGCGGTTCGAGCATGGTATGCGGTTGGGTCAGGCTTGGCCGGTTCGCATATCCCTCGATAAGTCGAATCTCGTTCTCCACGCGCGAACGGACCCGCAGTCGCATACGGTCGATGGCACCTTCGATGAGCTGCGACTGCTCACGCACATCCGGCACCACGCGCTTGGCCGCATCGGTGGGGGTGGAGGCTCTAAGATCGGCGACCAGATCCAGCAACGTCCAGTCATCCTCATGCCCGATGGAGGAGATTAATGGTGTGGTGCAGGCATACGCCGCACGAACCACACGCTCATCCGAGAAACCGATGAGATCCTCAAACGAGCCGCCGCCACGGGCCACGATGATCACATCCACGCTCGGGTCGGCATCGAGTTGTGCAATGGCCTGAACCACTTCGGCCGGGCATTGCTCGCCCTGAACATGCACATGGACCACCTTGAAGGTTACGGAAGGCCAACGAAGGTTCACATTGGTGATCACATCGCCTTCCGCACGTGCCTGAGGTGCGCAAATCAGGCCAATAGTCTTCGGAAACTCCGGGAGAGGCAGTTTGTGATCGGCATCGAACAGGCCCTCGCCCTTAAGCTGCTTGCGCAATTCGTCGATCATGGCCTTGAGGCTGCCACCGGCTCCGACCTTGAGAATCGTGTCCCCGCGCAACGACAGCGAAGTGCGCTTCATCCACAGGTTCGGTTTGCCATGAATCACCACGCGGTCGCCCTGAACGAACTGGCTGGCCGCGGCCGCGAATCTGCCGAAGCCATTGACTTCCATGGCGATATCCTCGAAGTCGTCGCGCAGCGTGATGTAGGCCGAGCCGGCGCGACGGGTATTGATCTGCGTGATTTGGCCGGTGACCCACGCGGACGGCCATCGTTCCACGGCACCGTAGAACTTCTGGCTCAGCACACTTACCGGCCACGGATTTTGCGCGCTGGTTTCAGCGGCGCGTGCAGGCAGCTGATCGATAGGGCGAGGCTCATTCGGCAGATTGATGGTGCCCTGATCAGGCGCGAAAGTGCCTTGACCCGGCTCAAAGCCAGCTGAGGCCAGTGAAGCGGCGGTCGGTGGACGGCCGGTAGATGGGTAGCCCATTGCAGTAGTCATGCACTCCACTATAAGTGCGTTGGTTGATGACGGTAAATATTTACCGTCGCCTGAAAACGGTGTGATGATGAATGCGAGAACCGTACGAAGCGATGTATCAGCCGATGATGGAGATGGTCTGGTGCATCAGAAGAAAGGAGTCATTATGGCGAAGAAACGGGTGCTATGAAGAGGAGTGAGATATGCGTTGCGCTGACGATTGAGAGTCGTCAGTGAGCTCGCTGTGCGACACGCGAGCAGAAAACAGTTACGCTAATCACACACTTGTGGTTTTGGCGGAAAATAGCCGAAAACCCTATAAATAGTTCGACACACCACTGTTGAGCACTAGATATAGTGGTGGTGATGCCGTATTCTTCTAGAGGTTCAAGAAAACGACATCAATGTAATTTCGTGTGGCCCACGTCGAGTGCGGCCACAATGCGGAACTCAGGAGAGTGTTCGCCTTATAGGAAAGGGGTGCCCGATGGGCGCACAGGTGTTGGAGGAAATCGTCACCGATAACGAGACCAAGGTGGCCGCCAAGGCCTCCACCGTGCTCGTTGAGAAGCGTGATGGTCGTGTGGTCGACTTCGACCCCATTAACATCATCTCTGCGGTCAAGTCTGCTTTCGGTGACCTGAACAAGGAAGTCGGCCCCGAAGAAGATGCCATGATCCGTGGTTTCGCCAACCAAGTCGAAGGCGAAATCAAGGGGCGTTACGCCGGCCCCGCCAAGATCGAGGACATCCAGAACCTCGTGGAGCACGCCCTCATTGACGCCCACCTGTACGATGTGGCTCGCGCCTACACCAACTACCGTCTCGACAAGGACATTCAGCGTGCCAAGGCCACTGATGTCAACGAGGCCGTTTCCCGCTTCATCAACCACGACCCGACCCTGATTCACGAGAACGCGAACAAGGATTCCAACGTCTACTCCACCCAGCGTGATCTACTGGCCGGTGCCGTGTCCAAGGCCGCCGCGTTCAACATGCTGCCGCCGGCGGTGTCCAACGCCCACATGAAGGGCGACATTCACTTCCACGATGCCGACTACTCGCCGTTCACTGCCCAGTCCAACTGCTCCTTGCCGAACTTCTGGGACATGTTGGCCAATGGCTTCACTCTTGGCAACGCTCCGATGGCTTCCCCGAAGTCCATCGCCATTGCGGCCACCCAGATTACCCAGATCATGAAGGACGTGGCCTCCAGCCAGTATGGTGGCCAGACCGCCAACCGTGCCGACGAGCATCTTGCCCAGTATGCCAAGAAGGATTACGAGAAGTTCCTCGAGGAAGCTCGTGAGACCATCCCCGACGGCATGCCGGTTGAATTCGCCCGTCGTCAGGTCGAGAGCGCCAAGAGGAACGAGCCCGCCAAGCTGCATTTCGGTTCCCGCGAACCGCTGCCGATGGACACCCCGTTCCACACCGACGTTGACGAACTTGAGCAGGAGCGTGAAATCCTCGCCAAGATTCGTACCCGCAAGGCCATCTATGATGCCATGCAGACCATGGAATACCAGATCAACTCCAACCGTGTGTCCAACGGCCAGACCCCGTTCGTGACTGTCGGCTTTGGTCTCGGCACCGACTGGTTCTCTCGTGAAGTGCAGCGCGCAATCCTGCTGAACCGTATTCGCGGCCTCGGCAAGGAACACCACACCGCCATCTTCCCGAAGCTCGTCTTTACTGTGCAGCACGGCGTGAACGCCGACCCGGGTGACCCGAACTACGATTTGAAGCAGCTCGCCCTCGAGTCCGCCACCAAGCGCATGTACCCGGATGTGGTGTTCTACGAGAACATCGTCAAGATCACAGGCTCCTTCAAGGCTCCGATGGGTTGCCGCTCCTTCCTGCAGGGTTGGATCAACCCGCAGACCGGCAAAGATGAAGAAGATGGCCGTATGAATCTCGGCGTGGTCACCGTCAACGTGCCGCGTATCGCCATCGAATCCCACGGCGACAAGGCCCGCTTCTGGAAGCTGTTCGAGGAGCGTATGGAAGTCGCCCATCAGGCCCTCCAGTTCCGCATCATGCGCTGCAAGGAAGCCACCCCGGTCAACGCCCCGACCCTGTTCCGCTTCGGTGCGTTTGGTCGTCTTGGTGCCAACGACAACGTGGACCAGCTGTTCAAGAACGAGCGTGCCACCGTGTCGCTCGGCTACATCGGCCTTGCCGAGACCACTGCGGTCTTCTACGGCAAGAACTGGATTCGCGACCACGGCTGGGATCCGGAAGGCAAGGAGTTCGCGCTGTCCATCGTCAAGCGCATGAACGAGCTGTGCAAGCAGTGGAGCAAAGCGGAGGGCTACCACTATTCCGTGTACTCCACTCCGGCTGAATCCCTGACCGACCGCTTCAACCGCATGGACCGTGAAAAGTTCGGCCGTATCGAAGGCGTGACTGACCACGACTTCTACACCAACTCCTTCCACTACCCGGTGTGGTTGCAGCCTACCCCGATGGAGAAGCTCAGCTACGAGAAGGACTTCCCGTACTACGCCTCCGGCGGCTTCATCAACTACTGCGAGTACCCGTGCCTGCAGGACAACCCGAAGGCGCTCGAAGCCGTGTGGGATTACGCCTACAACATCGGTATCGGCTACCTGGGCACCAACACCCCGATCGACCACTGCTTCGTGTGCGGCTTCCAGGGCGACTTTGAGCCGACCGAGGAAGGCTTCAAGTGCCCGGAGTGCGGTAACTCCAACCCGGACAAGTGCAACGTCACCAAGCGCACCTGCGGCTACCTCGGCAGCCCGGTCCAGCGCCCGATGGTGCATGGCCGTCACGAGGAGATTGCCCACCGAGTCAAGCACATGAGCGGCGAAACCGGTCGTGTGACGCTGGATGACGGCACCACTCGCGAGTGGTTCGAAGAGGCCAAGTAGGGTTATTCGTGAGTAGGCTCCCCTCTCTGAGGGGAGCTGTCAGCAAAGCTGACTGAGGGGAGTCCGAGGAGCTATTCCGAAGCTCCCCTCAGTCGCCTACGACGACAGCTCCCCCTCAAAGAGGGGAGCTGATGCTTTCCGCAAGGAGGGAATCATGCCGGAGTTGCATACGACCAAGCCCGAACCCAAGCGCCATGACTTTGCGGCCGGCGAGACCGGGCGTGGCCCTTCCGTACCCTCCAACGGTCTTGCCAACGATCCGAAAGCCGGTCAATGGGATGGCCAGCGCATGTCCAAGCGGATGATTGCCGACTACAAAACCTTCATTGTCACCGACGGAGAAGGCGTGCGCAACTCCCTTTACGTCTCCGGGTGCCCCTTCCACTGCGTCGACTGCTTCAACGCCTCCATCTGGGATTTCCAAGCCGGCCACGAATACACGCAAAAACTTGAAGACAAAATCATCGAAGATCTGAAAGCCCCATGGGTGCAAGGCATTACGTTCCTTGGCGGCGAGCCATTCCTCAACACTCCCGTGCTGGTGCCGCTCGCACAACGTATCCGCCAGGAATTCGGTCATACCAAAGATATCTGGTCGTGGACCGGCTACACATGGGAAGAACTCATGCGCCCCGGAGAAACCCCAGACAAGCTTGAATTGCTGCATCTCATCGACATTCTCGTCGACGGCCGCTACCTCAGAGACCAGAAGGACTCGCTGCTGCAATTCCGCGGCTCCAGAAACCAGCGCATCCTCGATGTGCCCAAGTCTCTGGAAGCCGGCGAACCGGTCATCTGGGCCAAGCTCCACGATCAAGAACGAGATATCCCCGAAATCTATTTGAAAGACCGCGAAGCCGGCGAAGGCCAACAGGCCTCGTAGTAGCAGTTCTGGAATGCCGCACTCAGCAATATCGTTGGAACTGTTGGGGGAAAGGCCTTCCCGTGAGCGAAATCACTTCGCCTCGTGCCATGTTGGGCAGGTAATCGGACTAATATTCCAGAAGAAGTAGCCGGTCGAAGCCGTCCGCAGGGTATCTGCCAGCCGTCCCGAAACGGTTTCTGATGCCTCGTGGCGTGCACTCCCGGAAGTCGGAATTAAGAGGAACACATGGTTGACATCGTCACTGACGCGAGCGCAACGCCCGCCTCACAACTGAAGCCGCTGCGTGTGGGATTGGATATCGGCTCCACCACCGTCAAGGCCGTGGTGCTTGATCAGTCCGATTCCCTGAAAGACACCCTATTTTCCGATTACCGACGTCACCATGCCAATGTGCGTGCCACCGTTGCCGGTCTGCTCGTGGACATTCATAAAGAGCTCGTGGAACTAGGTCGAGGCGACGAGCCGATTCGCTTGTCCATCACCGGTTCCGGCGGCTTGGCGCTCGCCGATAACCTGCATGTGCCCTTCATCCAGGAGGTCATCGCCGAAACCGAGGCGATCGACAAGGAATACCCGCAGGCCGACGTCATCATCGAGCTCGGCGGCGAGGACGCCAAGATCACCTACCTGAAGCCCACGCCCGAACAGCGTATGAATGGTTCGTGCGCAGGCGGCACCGGCGCGTTCATCGACCAGATGTCCACGCTGCTTGACACCGACGCCGCAGGCCTCAACGAGATGGCCAAGAGCTACGAGAACCTGTATCCGATCGCCTCGCGTTGCGGCGTGTTCGCCAAAACCGATCTGCAGCCGCTGATCAACGACGGCGCGGCCAAGCCTGATCTCGCCGCCTCCATCTTCACCGCAGTGGCCACGCAGACCATTGCCGGCCTGGCTGCTGGCCGCCCGATCCACGGTACCGTCATCTTCCTCGGTGGCCCGCTGTTCTTCATGTCCGAACTGCGCGCCGCCTTCCAGCGTGCCCTTGAAGGCAAGGTCGACGAGTTCATCGTGCCGACCGACGCCCACCTGTATGTGGCCTACGGTTCGGCATTGCAGGCCGACATGGATTCCGACGATCAGGGCCACCATTTCGAGGCCCACACCTGCGATGAGATCCTCAAGCGTCTGGACGAGCTGAAGAACCTGCCCTCCAACACGCCCACCATGCCGCCGCTGTTCCCCACCGAGGCCGACCGCGAGGACTTCAACAAGCGCCACCACAAGGAACACATCCACATCGGCACCCTCGAAGGCGCGCATGGCCCGCACTTCCTGGGCATCGACGCCGGTTCCACCACCATCAAGGCCACGCTCGTCAATGACGACCGTGAAATCGTCTGGTCCAGCTACGCCAACAACGAAGGCAGCCCGCTGACCGCCGCCATCAACATCGTCAAGAAGATCCAGTCCGAGCTGCCCGAAGGCGCATGGATCGCACGCTCCTGCGCCACCGGTTACGGCGAAGGCCTCATCACCACCGGCCTGCACCTGGACGAGGGCGTGGTGGAGACCATGGCCCACTATCGTGGTGCCGAAATGGTCAGCCCCGGCGTCACCTCCGTCATCGACATCGGCGGCCAGGATATGAAATATCTGGCCATCACTGACGGCGTCATCGACTCGATCGCCGTCAACGAAGCCTGCTCGTCCGGCTGCGGCTCGTTCCTGCAGACCTTCGCCATGTCCATGGGCCTGACGATTCAGGAATTCACGCAAAAGGCTCTGGCTTCCACCCATCCGGTGGACCTCGGTTCGCGTTGCACCGTGTTCATGAACTCCTCGGTCAAGCAGGCGCAGAAGGAAGGCGCCTCCATCGAGGACATCGCTGCCGGCCTGTGCTACTCCGTGGTGCGCAACGCCCTGTACAAGGTCATCAAGTTGCGTGATTCCGGCGAACTCGGCGACACTGTGGTGGTCCAGGGCGGTACGTTCCTCAACGACGCCGTGCTGCGCGCCTTCGAGTTGCTCACCGAACGTCAGGTCACCCGCCCGAACATCGCCGGCCTCATGGGCGCGTTCGGCGCCGCCCTGACCGCCCGCATGCACTATCAGGATGAGGCCGACCACTTGGACGTGGTGGTTAAGGCCGATGGGTCCGAGGAACAGTCCAAGGCCGAGCCCAAGGCCGCAGCCTTCAAGAAGACCGAGTCGGCCAAGCCCGAAGCCCATGTCGTTGTCGTGGACGGTGTGACTCACACCGCCAGCTCCATTCTGACCGGCGAAGCGCTCGACAACATGAGCATGACCGCCGAGCGTGACGTGTGCAAGCTGTGCCAGAACCACTGCAAGCTCACCATCACCACATTCTCCGACGGCTCGCGCTTCGTGACCGGCAACCGCTGCGAACGCGGCGGCGACGCCAAGAAGAAGCGTTCCGACCGTCCGAACCTGTACGACTACAAGTACAAGCGTTGCTTCGCCTACCGCCGTTTGACCGACAAGAAGGCCACTCGTGGCGAGATCGGCATTCCGCGCGCCCTCAATATGTACGAGAACTACCCGTTCTGGTTCACGCTGCTCACCACGCTGGGCTTCAAGGTGATGATCTCCGGCCGCAGCTCCCACGAGCTATTCGGGACCGGCATCGAATCCATCGCCTCCGAAAACATCTGCTACCCGGCCAAGCTGGTGCACGGCCATATCAAGTGGCTGATCAACAAGGGCATCAAGACCATCTTCTACCCGTGCGTGAGCTACGAGGAGAACCTCGTGCCCAACACGGACAATCATTACAACTGCCCGGTTGTGGCCAACTATCCGCTCGTCGTCGGCGCCAACGTGCCTGAGCTGCGTGAAGACGGCGTGCGCTACATGCACCCGTACTTCAACCTCGCCAACCATGAGCTCATGGTTGACCGCATCGTCGAAGAGTTTGCGTGGGCCAACGTGACCCGCGAAGAGGCCGAAACCGCGGTCAAGGCCGCCTATGCCGAAGACAAGGTCTTCAAGCATGACGTGCAGCAGGAAGGTTTGACCGCGCTCGCCTATATGAAAGAGCACAACTGCCGAGGCATCGTGCTCGCCGGCCGTCCCTACCACATCGACCCCGAAATCAACCACGGCATCCCCGAAACCATCTGCTCGCTGGGCATGGTGGTACTCTCCGAGGATTCCATCTGCGAACTGCATCCGGGGGAGAAGCTCAACCTCACCGAATTCCGCTCGGAAGGCGAAGCCGACCCGCGTTCCAAGAACGCCGCCAGATTCCGCCATGTAGGCGACCGCACGGTCACCAAGATGCCGTTGCGCGTCACCAACCAGTGGGCCTACCACTCCCGTCTGTACGCGGCCGCACACTTCGTGGCCTCCTACCCGGGCCTCGAACTTGTGCAGCTCAATTCCTTCGGCTGTGGCCTTGACGCCATCACCACCGATCAGGTGGCCGAAATCCTGGCAGACAAGGCGGACGTGTACACGCTGCTGAAGATTGACGAGGTCTCCAACCTGGGTGCCGCCAAGATTCGACTGCGCTCGCTCAAGGCCGCCGTCGAGGAACGCGAAGCCAACAAGGCCCGCGAAGCCGCCGCGGCCAAGGCCATGGAAGACCAGCAGGCCGCCGCCGAACGCGCCGCCGAGGAAGCCAAGGTCAAGGCCGAGTCCGATTTGGAAGCTGCCAAGGCCGCGCTTGCCGAGGCTCAGGCCGCCGTCGAAGCCGCTCAGAAGAAGGTCGACGCCGAAGCGCAGGCCGTACACGATGCCGTCAAGGCATCTCAGACCAGCACTGCGAAGGCCGTGCAAGGTCCCAAGCCCACCGGCTTCCGCAAGACCGGCCCCACCGCTCCCACCCCCGGCCGCCAGATTTTGCTCGACAGCACCATGGCCGCCAATCCGAAGCTCACCAAGGCCATGCGCGAGGCCTCCAAGCGTGCCGCCGAACGCGACCTGCAGGCCGCAGCCGCCAACAAGAACGGCACTTCGGACGGCACCACCGGCGTGACGAACGCCAAGAATGCCAAGAAGTCCGGCCACAACAACGCCACCATGTCCCGATACGCGCATCGTGAGAAGTTCGTCAAGGACATGAAGAAGAACTATACGATTGTTGGCCCTCAGATGAGCCCGATTCATATGTCCTTGGTCGAAGCGGTGATTCGTTCCGGTGGGTACAAGTTCGACATCCTGAAGCATGCGAGCCGTGGCGATGTGGAAACCGGCCTCAAATACGTGAACAATGACGCCTGCTACCCGGCCATCATGGTCGTCGGCCAGCTCATCGACGCGATTCTGGAAGGCAAATACGATCCCGACCATGTAGCGCTCGCCATCACCCAGACCGGCGGCATGTGCCGTGCGACCAACTACTTCGGCCTGATCCGCAAGGCCTTGGTCGATGCCGGTTACCCGCAGATTCCGGTCATCGCCATTTCTACCCAGGGCCTCGAAGACAACCCCGGCTTCAAGGCCACCCTGCCCCTGCTGCACCGTGCCATCAAGGCGCTGATTCTGGGCGACTTGCTCATGAAGTGCCTCTACCGCGTACGCCCGTATGAGGTGGAGAAAGGTTCGGCCAACAAGCTGTACGAGCTGTGGGACGCCATCGTGCGTGAGACCATCGAGCATCACGGCTATTCCAAGACCGCAGCCAAGACGCCGAGCATCAAGAAGGGCTATCTGCCGTATAACGTGCTGGCCAAGGAGATCGTGAAGTCCTTCGACAATCTGCCACTGCGTGATATTCCGCGCAAGGTGCGAGTCGGCGTGGTCGGCGAGATCCTCGTCAAGTACCAGCCGGACGCGAACAACCACGTGGTCGACGTCATCGAATCCCAGGATTGCGAGGCCGTAGTGCCCGGCATCATGGAATTCATGACCACCCGCCCCTACATCACCGACTGGAACGAGAAGAACCTCGGCATGGGCGGCAACAAGACGCTCTACGCCTTGATGCGCAAGGGTCTTGACCTGTACAACGCTCCTATCAAGGCCGCACTGGTCACCTCGCACGGCAAGTTCAAGCAGGACGAGCCGATGCCCGAACTGGTCAAGAAGGCTGCCGAGGTCACTTCCATCGGCGTGCAGGCCGGTGAGGGCTGGCTGCTGACGGCCGAGATTCTGGAGCTTATCGAACAGGGTTGCCCGAATGTGATCTGCGCGCAGCCGTTCGCCTGCCTGCCCAACCATGTGACCGGCCGTGGCATGTTCGGCAAGATTCGCCGCCTGCATCCGGAAGCCAACATCGTCTCCATCGATTACGATCCGGGTGCCTCCGAGGCCAATCAGCTCAACCGTATCAAGCTGATGATCGCCGCTGCCAAGAAGGCCCACAACGCCAAGTTCGCCGAGGCCGGCGAGCCGCAGGGCTTCACCTCCGCGGACTGAACGCGCATACACTAAGCTCCCGTTGTGAGGGGAGCTGTCGCGCAGCGACTGAGGGGAGTCTCTAGAGCGAGAAACCGGGCCGGAGCCTGCTATCGGTTTTTCGTATAGCGTATTGCGGGCTTTCGGGCACGCGCGCCGGCCGGCTCGAATACGATACAAAGCATGGTTACTCCCCGAATCAGTTACGCGCACCTGCTCGCCAAGTCGAACCCCAAGCACGTCGAAAGCCTACTCAAGTTCTTTGAGAACGGTCGCTCCCAGCGTGGCACCGGTGGCTTCGGTGTGGAGATCGAGCACCTGCCCGTGCACAACAGCGACGACACTGCCGTAAGCTACTACGAGCCGAATGGCATCGAGGCATTGCTCAAACGCCTGGCTCCGTACTACGACGAGGAGAAGGAATACTGGGAGAACGGCCATCTGGTGGGTCTCGGCCGTCCCGGCGTCGCCGTTTCTCTCGAGCCCGGCGGACAGGTGGAAACCTCAATCGGTATTTTGAAGAAGCCGAGCGACCTAAGTACGCTGTACTCCAAGTTTCGTCGCGAGCTCGACCCGATTCTTGACGATCTCGACTTCCGCTTGGTCAACTATGGTTACCAGCCCAAGTCCAGCTTTGCGGATGTGCCGGTCAACCCCAAGGATCGCTACGATGCAATGACCGACTACCTCGGCCGCGTGGGTCAGTTTGGCCCCTGCATGATGCGTTGCTCCGCCTCCACTCAGGTCAGCATTGATTATGTGGATGAGCGCGACTCCATCGAAAAGTTGCGTCTGGGCACAGTTATCGGCCCGATTCTGGCCTACTTCTTCCGTAACGCCCCGTATTTCGAGGGCGAGACGAACCCATGGCCGCTGCTGCGCCAGCGTATGTGGGATTATCTGGACTTCCAGCGCACCAATGTGCTGCCCGGTCTGTTCGATGCTCGCTATGGTTGGGAGGATTACGCCATCGACGTGTTGTCCACGCCGCTTATGTTCGCTGACCTGACCCATACCCCTGAAGCTGTGGCTTCTGGAGCAAGCCCCAAGGAACTGCATCGCCCGGCCTTCCGTGAGAACGCGGGGGAGGTGTACCCGGACCGCGAACTCAACCCGTACGAGATCAACCACATCATCTCCACGCACTTCAATGACGTACGTCTGAAGAACTTCATCGAGCTTCGCCACTGGGATTCCTTGCCTATCGAGCGTGCCGAACGTCTAACGGAGATTGTGTCCTCTCTGTTCTACGTGCCTGAGCACCGTGAACGTCTGGAAAGCTACTTCGAGGGCATCAGCGAGGAAGAGGTGTTCGAAGCCAAGGCCAACATCCAGGCCCACGGTCGCGAGGCTTCGCCATACGGCCAGCCGCTCGATTTCTGGAAGGAATTCCTGGGGCTCGAAGGCCTTTTGTCCGACATTCCCGGCGATCTGAAGCACCCCGACGTGTTCCAGGAGTAAGCGAAGAAGCATATACAGAAAAATCTATTGCGCGATATCGGTGTCGAAGGCATGACAGAATGTTTTGTTTTGGCGCCGTTTTGCATATCCGGCCAAGGATATTGGATGTGGTTGCGCATGGGAGTGGGGAGAATGCGGATAGACGGACAGCCTCGAGACATGATTACCACCGTGCTCGACGGCCTGACCCAGCTCACCGCCGACGATTGCGAAGTGGTCTACTCGCGCGGCGCGAACGTCATCGACCTCGTGCCTGACCCTACCGGCGAGTTCTATCCGGACGGCCAGCCCCGCCCGAAAATCGGCGTTTCCGCCGCCGTTGATCAAGCAATGATCGACGAAGCCGTGGCCAACGCTCCCCAGTCCGATCTGATCGTGGCCGTGGTCGGCGACGTGGTCCAGCTGGTCGGCGAAACCTGCTCCACCGCCACGCTCGAACTGCTCGGCGGCCAGAACGCCCTGCTCGACGCGTTCGCCGCTGTGTCTGAAGAAACCGGCAAGTCGATGGTCACCGTGCTCATCAGCTCCAAGCCGCAGGTGCTGCCCGCCTCCCGCAACTGCGTCGCCGCGTTCGGGTGGTTCGGGCTCCGTGCGGTGAGTGGGCCGCGGCCGTATGATGGAAGCGCGGGTGGTCCGGGATTTTCTGCATACGGCGGGAGGCGTCATGGTTCCTATCGAGCACGTGTACGACCAGATTCGCGCGTTTGCCGCTGATGCCGGCGCTCGCAAGGTCGTGCTGTTCGGTTCTCGCGCAAAGGGCGTGAACCGGCCTAAAAGCGATATCGATCTTGCCGTGGCCGGTTGTCCCGATTTCAATCGCTTGGAGCAGAACCTTCAGGACAATCTGTGGTCACTGCTTAAAGTTGATGTCATCAATCTGGATGAGCCGATTTCTTCATCGCTGAGGGCGGAGATTGAGCGTAGCGGAAAGGTGCTGTATGAAAAAGTATGAGAATTACGTTTCCGCATTGAATTCGCTGCGCAAGGCTCCCGAACAGGATCTCGGCAATGATTTCATCCAGAGCGGCATTATTGACAAGTTCGGGTTGCAGTTCGAGCTTGGTTGGAAACTGTTCAAGGCGCTGCTGGCTTATGAGGGAGACCCTGTTTCCGCTTCCGGCTCTCCGCGAGATGTGCTCAAAACCGCTTTTCAATACTATGATTTCATGGACGAATCGTTGTGGCTGCGCATGCTGCGCGATCGCAATGATTCTGCTCATATCTATGATGAAGAACGAGCTCGGCGTCTTGTGGACGCCATCATCGCTGATTACATCCCCGAGTTTGAGCGTGCAAATCAGGGGTTGGTCGCTCGCTACGGTGAAGCATTGAACGATTAGCGTGACAGGTATGGCATCGGGCGCGCTGGGTGTTGGCGAACGAATTAATGGGATGAACCTCGGCAATTGGCTGGTGCTGGAGCGGTGGATGAAGCCGGGGATTTTTGCCGCCAGCGGCGAGGCGGACGAGATCTGGCTGCATCGGGCTACGAAGTCGGCTGAGCTGGAGGCTTTGCTGACGCGGCATCGCGACACGTATATTACCGAGGCCGATTTCCGGAACATTGCCGCACATGGCTGCAATCTGGTGCGTATTCCTGTGCCGTATTTTATCTTCGGGGATGTGTCCGGTCATCCGGGCTGCATCGAGTATTTGGACAGGGCGTTCGACTGGGCCGAGCGTACCGGTCTCAAGATTCTTATCGACCTGCACACGGTGCCCGGCTCGCAGAATGGATTCGATAACGGCGGCCTCACCGGCGTGGTGCGCTGGCATCGTAGCCCGCGAGCGGTCGCCTATGCGTTGAATGTGCTGGCCTGTCTGGCTCGCCGGTATCGCGATCGCGCGGCGCTGTTCGGTATCGAGGTGCTGAATGAGCCGATCGATTGGTTGACGTATGCCATGTCACCATCGAGCAGGCAGGCGAAAGACCGGTCCGAAGCGCGAGGAAGCGGGCCTATTCCGATGGCGTTCCTCAAGCGTTTCTACCGCGAGACATACCACCGGTTGCGCCCGATTCTGGCAGGGAATCAAATCATCGTGTTCCATGACGGCTTCCAACTGGGCCGTTGGCGGGACTGGTTCGTGCGCGAGAGCATGTGGGGCGTCATGCTCGATACGCATGTCTATCTGGTCATGGCCGAGCAATTCCCGCTGTTCCGTCTGATCCCGGATCGGTGGCTGATGGGCTGGTATCGCTTGTTCGTGCGCTGGAACGAACGCCGCATCCGCCGGGCCGCGCGCTATACGCCGGTGATTGTAGGGGAGTGGTGCGTGGCTAATGGTCTGGTAAATCGGGTGGTCGATAAGCGTACAGGCGATGGTGGCCGCTCCAAGGAAAACGCCATGCACAGTGCATCTATCAGAGGCTCTATTTACCGCGAGGTCGCCGCCATGCAACGCAAGGCATGGAACGTGTCCGCCGGGCAAATCTATTGGAGCTACCAATTACGTGGTAATCGTGATTTCTTGCCTACCATCGACCCGCAATCCGACACGTCACGCCTCGACCCCTGGGATCTCACTCACGTTTGGCACGCCGGTTGGATGGCGTAATGAGAACGAAATCGCTCTCTGATGGCATGATTCGAAACAATTGTGTAAGGTAGAGAGTGAGCTTCGTGACCCGGCCTATCCTTTGCGGCGGGGTGGGTTGCGGGTTCGAGATGAGAGGTCAGCTGCCGCTGGCACCTGATTCGTCTGCGCAGACGAATACCGCGAGAGCAGGGTGCCTAGCCCAGTGACTGGGTGATACGGTTAGGCCAACCGAAGTCGCTACTGATTCCACTTCGCTGGAAGTGGATGATAGTCATGCAGAAGACTGTAAAACATGGCTTTTCATCTCAGGGGGGACATCTGGCTCAGATGTCCCCCCCTATTTTTCGGCAAAGGGGGAGCCGTGAATATAACAAAGATGAAAGAGTATGCATTGGCGCAAGCTCATGCTGCGGCTCTCCTGTACCATGAACGACTTGAAGGTCGGGCAACAAGAATTCACTGCGAAGATGGTTTGGCTCTTGTCATAGTTTGGGATGAGGGAAATTTTGCTCATTTATGTGGCTTGGATTATTATCTGGATGATTCCAAGCGACGCCGTCTTCCTCCTAGAAAGCTCTATGAGGATTTGCTTAAGGGACGCAGAATCTCACCTAAGCGAGTGAGTCCTCATGGTGATGTGCAATGGTTGAAGAAGAAGGCAGATGTCCTGACTGATGCCATGGATATGTCAAAGGTGACACATGTCGTAGTGTCAGGCAATAGCAGAATCGTGTTGTATGCAGGCAATGAGGTCTGGTGCATCGGTCTTGGTCGTATGCGTGATGAACGGTATTATCCGCAATCATTGATAAAGAAATCCTTCGATGAAGTGCGAAAAACAGGTACTATCGCACATACCGTGGCCGCAGTCGAAACGTTGAAGCTCTGAATAATTGCGACGCTGCGCTGTGCCGAACCGGTGTTTGGCGACGCTAAGTTGCCAAGCCCTGGCAAGATGGCGACGCTGGCGGGATTCCAGCGTCGCCAAACTGCCGGTTCTTGGCAGGTTGACGCCACTGAATGGCGTCTGTACGGTGCTAGTCTGCCAAGGACTGGCAGCTTGGCGCAATTACTGGTGCTGAGTGATGCCAAACTGCCAGCGTTTGGCAGATTGGCACCGCTCGGGACAGCGGCAGTCGTGGTTACAGCCGCATTTACTTGATCGCGGCAAACCATCATCGCTGATCCGGAGCGTCCTCTGACATCGCAGCCGCACCAATTAGCGATATCCCTCCCAAAGGGGCAAAGGCATCAGAACATCCTCGCAATCGGCCCACATGGTATTGAGATTTTGGCCGGGGGAGCGCAGCCAACGCAGCTGAATGCCGTCCATCATGGCGAAGCCGGACTGCAGCAGGTGCTCGATATTCACATCTTCCGGCACGGCCCAGTTGATGTTGAGCGCCATGGTGACCGTGCGGCGCTCGCGGTCGGCGAAATAATCGTGCGCGGGGTGGGTCGAGTCAAGTGCCTCGGCGCTCAGTGTGGAGAACATGTGCACCAGTGCGGGCCTCTTGTTGTTCACCGCCACCACCTGACGCCACATATCCGCGATAAGCGGGCGCTCCTGGGCGACCATTGCGGCATTGATCGATTCGGTGATCCGGTCGTATTCCTTGGTCAGCGCCAGCTTGAGCAGTCCCTCCTTGCTGCCCACGTAATGCAGCACGCCGGCCTTGGTGAGCCCCACTTCGGTGGCGATACGTTGCAGAGACGTGCCGTAATAGCCGAGTTTGCCAAACGATTCGACGGCGGCGTCGAGAATCGCGGTGCGGCGATCGGTATCGGTGGGGGAGGGGATGTTCATACAGGCAACCTTACGGTCGGTTAGTAGTGATTCCAAATGATTTCGGTGTGTTGTGACACAGATTTTGATAATCTACCTACCAGCCGGTTGGTCGAGAGAAAACGGCAGTCGAGATTCGTGGAGGAACCTCGAACAACAGCCAGACAGTCCGGCCGAATCGGAGCCAACGCATATCGGACAACCGCACAACTCAAGAAACTCAAGGAAAGAGGAATCATGAGCGAGTCCACCTACCCGTCCGTCAAGGATTTGACTCTTGAAGAGAAGGCATCCCTCACCTCGGGCGGCGACTCCTGGCATCTGCAGGGCGTGGAGTCCAAAGGCATCCCAGGCTACATGATCACTGACGGCCCCCACGGCCTCAGGAAGTCCCTGACCTCCAGCACCGGCGAGACCGATCTCGACAACTCCGTGCCCGCCACCTGCTTCCCGCCGGCGGCCGGCCTGTCCAGCTCCTGGAACCCGGAACTCATCCACAAGGTCGGCGAGGCGATGGCCGAGGAGTGCATCCAGGAAAAGGTGGCTGTGATTCTTGGCCCCGGCGTCAATATCAAGCGCAACCCGCTCGGCGGTCGCTGTTTCGAATACTGGTCCGAAGACCCGTATCTCGCCGGCCATGAGGCGGTCGGCATCGTCGCCGGCGTGCAGTCCAAGGGCGTGGGCACCTCGCTCAAGCACTTCGCCGCCAACAACCAGGAGACCGACCGTCTGCGCGTCGATGCCCGCATCAGCCAGCGCGCCCTGCGTGAGATCTACCTGCCGGCCTTCGAACACATCGTCAAGACCGCCCAGCCGTGGACCATCATGTGCTCCTACAACCGTATCAACGGCGTGCACTCCGCCCAGAATCACTGGCTGCTGACCGACGTGCTGCGCGACGAGTGGGGCTTCGAGGGCATCGTCATGTCCGACTGGGGCGCCGACCACGACCGCGTGGCCTCCCTGAACGCCGGCCTCAACCTCGAAATGCCGCCGAGCTACACCGACGACCAGATCGTCTACGCCGCCCGCGACGGCCGCATCGCCCCCGCCCAGCTCGACCGCATGGCCCAGGGCATGATCGACCTCATCAACAAGGCCCGCGCTGCGATGAGCATCGACGGCTACCGTTTCGACGTGGACGTGCACGACGAAGTGGCCCACCAGGCCGCCATCGAATCCATCGTCCTGCTCAAGAACGACGATGCGATTCTTCCGCTGAACGCCGACCCGGCAGCGGCCCGGAAGATCGCCGTCATCGGCGAATTCGCCCGCACCCCGCGCTACCAGGGCGGCGGCTCCTCCCACATCACCCCCACCAAGATGACCAGCTTCCTCGACACGCTCGCCGAGCGCGGCATCAAGGCCGACTTCGCCCCCGGCTTCACGCTCGATTTGGAACCGGCCGACCTGGCCCTCGAATCCGAAGCTGTGGAAACCGCCAAGAACGCCGACGTGGTCCTCATGTTCCTGGGCCTGCCGGAAGCCGCGGAATCCGAGGGCTTCGACCGCGACACCCTCGACATGCCCGCCAAGCAGATCGCCCTGCTCGAACAGGTCGCCGCCACGAACCAGAACGTCGTGGTCGTGCTGTCCAACGGCTCCGTGGTCTCCGTGGCCCCGTGGGCCAAGAACGCCAAGGGCATCCTCGAATCCTGGCTGCTCGGCCAAGCCGGTGGCCTGGCGCTCGCCGATATGATCTTCGGCCAGGTCAGCCCGTCCGGCAAGCTCGCCCAGTCGATTCCGCTGGACATCAACGATGACCCGAGCATGCTGAACTGGCCGGGCGAGGAGGGCCATGTCGACTATGGCGAGGGCGTGTTCGTCGGCTACCGCTACTACGACACCTACGGCAAGTCTGTGGACTATCCGTTCGGCTACGGCCTGAGCTACGCCACGTTCGAGATCGCTGACGTCGCCGCCGCCAAGACCGGCGCAAACACCGCCACCGTGACCGCCACCGTGACCAACACCTCCGATGTGGACGCCGCCGAAACCGTGCAGGTGTATGTGGCTCCGGGCAAGGCCGACGTGGCCCGCCCGAAGCATGAACTCAAGGGCTTCACCAAGGTGTTCCTCAAGGCCGGCGAATCCAAGAGTGTGACCATCGACCTCGATGAACGCGCGTTCGCCTACTGGTCTGAGAAGTACAACGACTGGCACGTGGAGTCCGGCGAATACGCCATCGAAGTGGGCGTGAGCTCCCGCGACATTGCCGACACCGTTGTCGTGACCCTCGAAGGCGATGGCAAGAGCCAGCCGCTCACCGAATGGTCCACCTACGGCGAATGGGAGGCCGATCCGTTCGGCGCCAAGATCGTGGCCGCCGTGGCCGCCGCCGGCGAGGCCGGCGAGCTGACGAAGCTGCCCGACAACGCCATGATGCGCATGTTCCTCAACTCCATGCCGATCAACTCGCTGTCCACCCTGCTGGGCGAAGGCGGCAAGAAGATCGCCAAGTTCATGGTCGACGAGTACGCCAAGCTCGCGAAGTAAGGGCTGAAGCGAGGCAATCGCACGGCGTAAGAAACCCCCGTTGAGGGGGATTTTGTCTGTTAACGGATTACACTGGAATACCGTAAGGCAGGGACAATGGAGGGTTTGTGGACAGAACTATGCCATACCCCCGTTTAAGGGAAGTATTCACGGGGGGGGGGACGTTCCCGGCGACAACACCCCCGGATCATCAACGACAGGGCAGGAAAGTCATACCAGGACCGGCGACCCGGCCCCGACCATCGAGGCGGCCTACCAAACATGGTAATGGGGTGGCAGCATGAAGTGCTTTTGGTCGGTGATACCGATTTCATTACCCAACAGTGGATTCAGCATGCCTTTCCCCGAGACCATGTGGTGATAGCGGAACGAGAAGGCACCGTAGGCGGCAATGACCGTCTCAGAATCGTCAACATGTCTGGCGCCAGCACCCTTGCCGAAACCCTTGCTACATACGAATTTGATCGCATCGTATTCTTTTCCGAAAATCTGACCCCACGCAGTGACCGGGACGGCGATCTGGGAGCATTGCGAAGACTTCTGCATGCCATTCGCAACAGGCAAACGCAAATGCTGATGGTCAGCGGCCCCGAATCTGAATTCATCTATCCGGAAAACGCCGACGTACGCGATACCAGCAAAAGCCAGATGTCTCGAGCGTTGGAAGAACTCTGCCTGTACTACGCACGCACCTACCGTCTGGAAGCGAAAATCATTCGCTGCCCATACCTGTATGCACCCGAACGCAATGGGGCAACCGCATATTTCGGCAGGTTGTTCGAACAGGCGTCAGCAGGGTCGATCTCATTCCGTGAACGCGAACAGCAGCAGACATGCTTTCTCTGCGCCGACGATCTTGCCGAACTGATCTACCGCATGTTCGACGATTGGACCGCCGAAAGCGAAGTATTCCACGTGCCCAACGTGTTCAACTTCACATACGGTGATTTGGCTGATGTGATCAGCGCGGCATTTCCTGGATTGTCGGTGACTTTTGGCGAAGGCAGGCCCCAAAGTTACCCAGCAGACGACCATGCGCTGCGCTTGCGTTATGGCTGGTCGCCACGATACTCGCTCAAACAGGATCTTCCCCTGGTGCTGCAACGCTGGAAAGAGGCGCGTGCGCGGGAACAGTCCGAAAAGCACCCGATATGGGATTTTCTGCGTAACCATTCGAAACCATGGATCGCATTCGAAATCTGCGTCACGTTCATACTGGAGGAACTGCTTCGCACCGCGGTACAAGGCGACAGTCAGCTGGGAACCGTGGATTTGCGCCTGTTTTTCGTGGTGATCGTCGGCACGATGTACGGAATGAACGCAGGCGTGTTCGCGGCCGCGCTCGCATGTGCCGGCATGGCGTTGTCGTACGCGTCGAACGGCGCGTCATTCGCTCCACTGTTTTACGACACGTCGAACTGGCTTGCGTTCGTAGTGTATTTCGTTGCCGGTGCAGTATGCGGATACGTGCAGATGCGCAATCGCGAAAACCTGCGATTCATGCGTGACGAAAACAGTTTGCTGCGTGAACGACTTGCGTTCCTGCGTGACCTGTACCACGATGTGCTTGATGATCGTCGTATGCTGCGCGGACAGATTATCGGCAGGCGCGACAGTTTCGGCAAAATGTATGCGATGACCCGTGAATTGGACGAAGTGCTGCCTCGAAAGCTGTATCACGCGGCCATTCGCATTATGCAAGATACGTTGGGCGGCGATAGTTTCGGTATTTACCGAATCGATAATGGTGGTCGTTTCGCGCGTTTGGTGGCCGCGAGTCCGCAGGCCGAATCCTTATTCAGTAAATCGGTGCGGCTTGAGAATTATGCTGACATTGTCACGGCCTTGGATCATGGCGGATTGTGGGTAAACCGCAATCTTGAACAAAACCTTCCAATGTATGCGGCGGGCGTGCATGCCGATGGCAAGCTGGCCGTGGTGATTGTGCTTGCCAAAGCGCAGCCCGACCAAATGAACCTGTACTTCCAGAACCTGTTCACCATCATGTGCGGCTTGGTGCAATCCGCGATGGTGCGTGCCTTCGATTATGAGAATGTTGCGCGGCAGACGATGCTGGTGCCCGGCACGGAATTCTTGAACACTCAGGCGTTCCTGCCCAAAGTGCTGGCTGCAAACGAGCTCAAGTACGCTCATATGAGCAATCATCTGCTGTTGCGTGTGGAAGGCGCCTGGCAAGACGATGGTAGCCGCCTGAGGGGAGCCCTTCGTCAAACGGATGAGGCCGGTGTACTGCAGGACGGCAATGTGTATGTGCTCATGAATCAGGTCAGCGAGCATGAGCTGCCGATCATCAACGGTCGTTTGACCCAGGCTGGATTGCATGCGAAGTTGGTTTCAGTCCACGAGGAAGATTCGTTGCTGGCTGAGGCTTCGGAACAAGTAGCTGCCGAGTCGCAAGCGGATGAAACGCCGCGCAGTGACGCTGCGCCGAATGACTCCACATCGCATGAAGGTGGCGCAGCATGAATGCGACGGTGATGGCGATGCTGCTTATCGCCGTGCATGTAATGATATGCGTGCTGCTGTGCGTATTGTCTCGCGTTGGCGTGCTTCGTGTGGAGGGGCGACTGCTTCCTTTCATGCTGCTGGTGCCATTGTGGGGGCCGTTATGTGTGCTGTTGCTGCATGCGAGCACGCTGATTCGCGCTGGCGAGCACACGGTTCCGGGGCTTGAGCAAATGCGTGTGGATGATGAGGAGCGTCGAAGCATTCTCGTTGGGGAACGAGCCGATTTCGCCAATACAGTGCCGTTGGAAGAGGCGTTGATCGTCAATGATTCGAGTCAGCGGCGCAGTCTGGTGATGTCCATTCTCAACGATAATCCCAGCCGTTATATCGATGTGCTGTCGCAGGCCCGACTGAATGAGGATGTGGAAGTCGTGCATTACGCGGCTACCGCCTTGGCGCAGATCAGTGCCAAGGAAGATCTTGCATTGCAGCGCTGCCGTAACGATTATCTGCAGCATCGAAATTCCGAAACGATGTTGGAACGGTATTGCGATGCGCTGGAACGATATGTCAATTCCGGTATTGCGCAAGGATACGCTTTGCAGTTGCAGAAACAACGATATGCCGAAGTGTTGCAGGAACGACTTCGCCAACATGGCGATTATCACGTTGCGTGCCGTCTTGCGCAAATGCAGATTGATCTTGGACTTTTTGATGATGCCGCACACACCGTTGACGGCGCTATGGAACGGTGGCCGGATCAAGGCGATGTATGGCTGATGCGTCTGCGACTCGATGCCGCACGCAATGATGGCGATGCGTTGCATCAAACCGTTCAGCAGATCGAAAGCAAACATATTTATCTCGGTGGCCAGGGAAGACGAGCTCTGCGGTTCTGGACTGGAACCAAGGAGGTTGAACGCGCATGACCAGAGGATTCCTGTCAGACGTGTTGGCCACGTGGAAGCGATTCCGCTGGCAAGGTCTGGTCAAAGTCTGGGCCATGTTCATGGCCATCGCTTTGGTGTTGCTGGTGGAGAGCCTGGGCGTGCATTACGGTGCAACGCGGTTCGACATCACCTACTTGGATCGAGACAAAGCCATTCCAGCAGCCGACGCCATCGCTGGCGAAAAAGCCACGAACCTTTTGGTGATCGACAGTTCGCAGGAGGGTGTCTCCGATGCTGAAAGCATGCTTGACCGTGTGCTTCTTGACATGAAAGTGCCCACTGTCACCGTCGATCTTGCGCAAGGTGACGAGATTCCTACGTTGAAGCAGTATCAGACGATGGTGATTGCCATGCCCAACTTGGATCCGTTGGGCGAACATGTGCTGCAGATCATGCAATGGGTCAAAAAGGGCGGCGGCGTCATGTTCGCCATGACCCCGGAGAGAACCGGCTATCTGGATGTGATCGGCCCGCAGATCGGCATTGAATCGTCCGCATACAAATATGTGGTGACTGAGGGCATTACACCGTCCAAGGATTTTATGTTGGGTGGCGGTCAGACATACATGTTCAGTGACCCGTTCAAATCGTCGCTGAGCGTCGCGTTGAATGATCGTGCACAGGTGGAGGCGGTCAGCAGCAATGGCAGAACGCCATTGGTGTGGAGGAGCTCGGTGGAGTCAGGAACGGCTGTGATGTGCAATATCGGCATTTACGTCAAGATGGTTCGAGGATTTTACGCTTCGGCGTTCAGTCTGCTCAGTTCCGCCATGGCCTATCCGGTGATTAACAGCGCGGCTTTCTACCTGGACGATTTTCCGTCTCCAGTACCGTCTGGCAATGGCAAATACATCAAACGTGACTACAACATGAGCATTTCCGAATTCTATTCTCAAGTATGGTGGCCAGATTTGGTGCGTCTTGCGGAACGGTACGGTATTCGTTTCACCGGTGTGATGATTGAGAATTACGGCGATGACACCAAGAATGATCCTGTACGGCAGACGGACAACACACAATTCGAGTATTACGGAGGATTACTGCTTCGGCAAAACGGCGAAATCGGATATCACGGGTACAACCATCAGCCGTTGGTGTTGCCGAATACGGATTACGGCAACGAATACACGTACGTGCAATGGCCGAATCGCAAAGCCATCGTCGATTCGTTGAACGAACTGATTGCCTTTCAAAAGACAGTGCTTCCCGCTGCGACATCGTCTGTCTATGTGCCGCCGTCCAATATTCTTTCCAGTGAAGGCCGCCAAATCATCGGTGAGGATGTGCCTCAGATTCGTGCCATCGCCAGCATGGCCTTTCCTCCCGACAGTTCTCTGGAGTATGTGCAGGAGTTCGGCGTGGCAGCCGATGGTGTGGTTGAAGCTCCCCGTATTGTGTCGGGAAGCATGGTGAATAATTCATACATGCGTCTTGCCGCGGTTTCCGAACTGAACATGCACTATGTGAGCACGCACTTCATGCATCCCGACGATCTGCTTGATGAAGATCGTGGCACGAAAGAAGGTTGGGAAACCTATCGCAAGGGATTAGAAGATTATTTGGATTGGTTGGAACAGTCGGCTCCGTCCATTCGTATGCAGACTGGAACGGAATGCGCTGCGGCGGTGCAGCGATTCTCAGGATTGACGGTTTCGATGGCAACGTCCGATGATAGTTGGGATTTGCATCTTGGCAACCTTATCGATCAGGGCTGGCTCATGTTCCGTGCGAACAATGGCACGCCTGGCAGGGTTCGTGGCGGAAGCCTCACCAAGCTGACCGGGAATCTGTATCTGCTCAAAGCCACGAGCGCCACGGTTCATATCGAACGCAAGACCGGGGGAGAGGCATGAGAATCTGCCTGGTTTTGGAAGGATGCTACCCGTACGTGCATGGTGGCGTGTCCACGTGGATGCATAGTTATATCGAAGCGATGAAAGAGCACGAGTTCGTGTTGTGGGTGATCGGCGCCAAAGCCGAAGACCGCGGCAAATTCGTATATGACCTGCCCGGCAATGTGGTGGAAGTGCATGAGGTGTTCCTCGACGACGCCTTGCGTCTGAGCGGTGAACGAGCGCAAGTGTCGTTCACCGAGGGGGAATTGCGGTCATTGCGCGAATTGGTGAATCTTGGCAGCCCGGACTGGGATGTGCTTTTCAACCTGTTCCACACAAGAGGCGTGCATCCGCTTTCGTTCCTGCAAAGCCGTGAATTCATCGACCTGTTTACGCAAATCTGCATGGAAGAATATCCGTATGTGGCCTATGCCGACGCTTTCCATACTGTGCGCTCCATGTTGCTGCCGGTGTTGTACTTGATGGGCGGCGAAGTGCCGGAAGCGCAGATATACCATGCGATTTCCACCGGATATGGCGGATTGCTGGCTTGTTTGGGCGGTTCCATCAACCATGCGCCGGTATTGCTTACGGAACATGGCATTTATACGCGCGAACGTGAAGAGGAGATTATTTCCGCCGAATGGGTGCTGCCGGCTTTCCGTCCGCGTTGGATTCGTTTCTTCTACATGCTTTCAGAACATATCTACCAGCGTGCATGGCGTGTCACTAGTTTGTTCGGTCGTGCCCGTCTTATCCAAATCGGTATGGGTGCTCCCGCCGATGCCTGCCAGGTTATTCCCAATGGCATTCAATACGAACGTTTTTGTGATATTCCCCTGAAGCCCGATGACGGTTGGGTCGATATCGGTGCGGTGGTGCGCATGGCTCCCATCAAAGACGTGAAGACCCTGATTCACGCGTTTCATGGGCTTTCATCTCGTGTTGACAACGTTCGCCTGCATATTCTCGGCGGTGTTGACGATCAGGAGTATGCCGACGAATGCCATGAGCTTGTGGAGCAGTTGGGTGTGCGCAATCTTGAGTTCACAGGACGTGTGAACGTGGTCGAATACATGCGCAAGCTTGATTTCACCGTGTTGACCAGCATTTCCGAAGGCCAACCATTGTCGGTGTTGGAATCGTTCGCAGCCGCACGCCCGTGCGTGACCACTGATGTCGGCTGTTGCCGTGAGCTTTTGGAAGGCGAGGATGGCGACGATTTCGGCACTGCCGGCTTTTATGTGCCTCCCATGTACCGCGAAGGCTTAAGCGGGGCGATGGAACGCATGTGTTCCAGCCGTACGTTGCGTGAAACCATGGGGCAGATCGGCCGCAATCGTGTGAACGCCTATTACCGTCATGAGCGCATGCTTGACGATTATCGCAAGCTGTATGCTGATACCGCGGATCAGTTCGGATTGGAACGCTGATATGGCCGGTATTGGATTTGAACTGAAGAAACTGTTCCATCGTAGGGGCTTGATGGCGATGCTGCGAGCCTACGGCTATGCCGGCGTGATTTGCGCCGGCCCGATGCTGCTGGGCGTGCTTCTGCAGTTTGGCGTGCTGATCGTGAGCAGTTGGTGGCAGGTGGGCCGCCCCGACAGTGATCTGCTTGTATGCATGATCACATACACATTGCTCTCCTCGTTGGTATTGACAAGTTTTCTGTCGATGCCGGTCACACGTTTTTTGGCGGATATGCTGTTTGATCACGATGAGAAGATGATTCTGCCGTCGTTTTGGGGGTCTACCGGCATCATGTTGGTAGCGGGCGCGGTGTTGTACACGGTGTTTCTGCTGTTTTCTGGAGCCACGCTGATGCAGGGTGTGTTGTGTTTATGGTTGTTTCTTGAAATGGTTGTCAACTGGAATGCGATGAGTTATTTGACGGCCATTAAAGATTACAAAAGCATTCTGTATTCTTTTGTTGCGGCGGTGCTGGTGGCGTTCGTCACGTCATGCGTGTTGCTTGCGTTGGCATGCCCTCCTGTGGAGTCGCTGTTGTTCGCAGTGGTGCTTGGCTATGGTGTGATGCTGGTGTGGGATGTGCTGCTGTTGCATCGGTATTTTCCGCAAAGTCGTGAGAATCCGTGGCTGTTTCTGCAGTGGGTCGATCAGTTTCTGCCGTTGGCGTTGACCGGATTGTTCACCACCATTGGCTTGTTCGCCCATTTGGTGATCACTTGGTGTGGACCTCTTGGTATCAAGGTGAAGGGTTTGTTTTATGGTGCGCCATATTACGATGTGCCCGCCATGCTGGCGTTTTTGACGATTCTGATCACCACGGTGAATTTTGTGGTGTCGGTGGAGGTCAATTTCTACCCAACATATCGGTCGTATTACAGTTTGTTGAATGATGGAGGCACGGTCAAAGACATTACCGTCGCCGAAAACGAAATGCTGGCTGTGCTCAATCGAGAATTGCATTACACGGCATTGAAGCAATTGCTGGTGACCGCTGCCGTGATTTCGTTGGAAAAAACAGTGCTGAACGCGCTACCTTTGGGTTTCAACGATGTGATGCACGGATATTTCCGTGTGCTCTGCGTGGGGTATGTCCTTTATGCGGTCGGCAACACCGTGATGCTGATTCTGCTGTATTTCACCGATTATTCCGGTGCGTTGACGGCATCGGCATTGTTTGCCGTTTCAACGGTTGTGTTCACGGTGATCAGTCAGTTTTTTACTACGACACTGTTCGGTTTCGGTTTCCTGATGGGCGCTTCGTTGTTTGCCATATACGCGACTTTCCGTCTCGCCTCATATACCGACAATCTTCCGTACCGAGTATTGGGGCAGCAGCCGATTGTGGCGCAAACAAAGCGGGGACGTTTCATGGAATTGGGCATACTGCTTGAACGTGGCGAACAGCGGATCGACCAATCATTGCATCGTCCAAGGCACGCACGGTCTTCTAACAAGGCGAATAATGCAGAAAACGGATGGCATAATCGGGAGGAATCGTAAATCATGACATGGTGGAATCGACGCAGCGCAAAAGCCATTACCGCGCTTGTCAAGCGGATAGCGGTATTGATGGCAATACTGACGGTGCTTTCCTGCGCCGGATGCGAGACCTCGACACCTGGCGAAAGCGGGCAATCGCAATCATCGGATTCGTCGCAGACGCATGAGCAAGTCAAGAAAAGCGCTGAACAGAGCATCGACGGCGCACACTTGCGCGACAACGAATCGTTATACAAGGTGTATGACGATAGCGGCGTGGAAACCATGTATTTGACGGTATCGCGCGGTAATTCGTCGGAAGGCACCGACCATAGCTGGAGCGAGATCAACCAATACTCCGCAGATGACTATACGGCCATGGGTGTTGAACGCTGCAAGGTCAATGGTCTGCTGCAGGTGGGCGATGAGCAGGGTCCCGTCTCCGGCGAACTCGGCTTCGGCGAAAGCGTGCCGAACGCCACCGTGCAGATACGAGGCCAATCGTCAAGTAAATTTCAGCAGAAAAACTACAAGATCGAGTTGAAAAGCGGCAAAGGCAAGTGGCGTGGACAGCGCACCATCGCATTGAACAAACATGTGAACGATGGCTTGCGTTTCCGCAACAAAATGGCGTACGACCTTATCAAGGGCATTGACCAGATGATGGGCCTGCGCACGCAATTCGTGCACTTGTATGTGAAAGACGAGACCAGCGGATCGGATTCCTTCGACGATTACGGCCTGTACACGCAAGTCGAACAACTCAACAAAACCGCATTGCAGGCGCACGGACTCGACAAAAACGGCCAGTTGTACAAAGTCAATGATTTTGAATTCTATCGAGACGAAGATGTGATCAAACTTGCCGACGATCCCGACTACGATCAGACGAAATTTGAGAAAAAACTCGAAATCAAAGGCGACAACGACCATACCAAACTGATCGCCATGCTGAATGATCTCAATGATTATTCCGTTCCGATGAGCGAAATCCTTGGTAAATATTTCGATACCGAAAACATCGCATATTGGATGGCATTCCAATTATTGACCGGCAATATCGACACGCAAAACCGTAATGTGTACCTGTATAGTCCTACGAATTCGGATACTTTTTATCTGCTTGACTGGGACAACGACGGTATGCTCATGCGCAAGGAATATGAGATCAGGCAACGTGCCGACGGCCAAAGCTGGGAAAACGGCATCAGCAATTATTGGGGCAACATACTGTTACGACGTTGCCTGCAGACCAAGTCGTTCCGCACCGCGCTCGATAAAGCCGTCAACGACGAATACAAATACATGAGCGCCGGTCGCATCAATTCCATGGTGCGGCAGTATCGTTCCATCGTTGAGCCATACGTGCAGAAGATGCCCGACTCCATGCATGAGCCCCTGACGTCAAGCCAATACGACACGGTGGCAGACCAATTGCACAGCGAAATCGAGCAGAATTACCAGACGTACCAAACCGGATTCAACAAGCCCATGCCGTTCTATATCGGCAAGCCGACTCCCGCCAACGGCAAGCTTAGGCTCAACTGGGATGTGGCCTACGATTTCAACGATGAGGATCTGCGTTACGCCGTCACCGTGTCCAAGGACTATGCGGGCGACGACGTAGTGTTCTCGCAAAGAGATGTCGTGCTGCCGGAAGCCGTGATGGACATGCCTGGCGAAGGCCAGTACTTCATCAAGGTGAGCGTGAGCAACGCGTCAGGATACACACAAGACGCGTTCGACCATTACATCACCGACGGCAACAAGATTTACGGCACCAAATGCTTCTATGTGAAAGCCGACGGCAGCATTGTGGAGGATGCCAATGAGTAGCGACCGCGGCAACCAGGGCACGTCGCTGCTCGGCCGCATCGCGAACCGTGTCGGCGAAGAGCTTTCCGTTCCGCCGCGCACGGCCAAGGAACGGTTCCGCCATGAGCTCAAATATCTGATCTCATACGCGCAAAAAGCCGATTTGAACGTGCGTATGGCGCCGCTGCTTGGTCTCGACAAACATGCGAGCAACGGCGGCTATATGATTCGCAGCCTGTATTTTGACGATTATTGGAACACCGCATATCAGGAAAAAGTCGACGGTGTGCTGCTGCGCAAGAAATATCGTATTCGCATCTACGATTACAGCGACCGCGTGATCAAACTGGAACGTAAACGCAAAAGCGACAGTTGGATCTATAAGGAGGATGCGCCGCTTACCCATGAGCAGTTCGACCGCATTCTTGCCGGCGATTACGAGTTTTTGCGCGACAGCGAGCATCAATTGTGCCGCGAGCTTTATGTGGAATGCATGTGCAATGTGTTGCGTCCGCGTGTGATCGTCGATTATGAGCGCGAACCGTGGATTCTTGACGCTGGTACCGTGCGTGTCACTTTCGATATGAACGTGCGTGCGGCGGTTGGAGGATTCGATATTTTCGACTCCACACTGCCGGTATTGCCCGTGCTTGAGCCTGGAAAACTGGTGATGGAAGTCAAATTCACTGAATTCCTGCCACAAATGGTACGCGATCTGTTGCCAGGCAAAGCTCAGGAATTGACATCGGCTTCGAAATACGTGCTCTGTTATGACAAAGCCTCGTATTTGCGGGGATTCGGCTACTGGCAGGAAGGCTGGAGCATGCCGAGTCTGTAAAGCCGAGTCTGTAATCAGCTGACATTTCGGCTGGCGTATCCCGAAACAATACACGTTACGAATCAAGGAAGTAAGAGAGAAAGAACAGCATTATGAGCGTTAATGATATGATCAAAAAGTCGGTGCTGAAATCCTTCAGTCAATACAATGTGCCCAAAATGGCGTTGGCATTGCTCGTGGCGTTGATCGTCGGCATCGTCATTTACTACGTGTACCGCCGTTTCTACACGGGCGTGGTGTATTCGCGCAGTTTCGCGGTCACATTGGTGGGCATGTCCGTGCTCACCTGCATGGTCACGTTGTCCATCAGTACGAATATTGTGATTTCCCTTGGTATGGTTGGTGCGTTGTCGATTGTGCGTTACCGTACCGCGGTCAAGGATCCGATGGATCTGCTGTATTTGTTCTGGTCGATTACTTCAGGTATCGCGGCGGGTGCGGGCATGTATGTGCTGGTGATTGTTGCCGGATTGGTGATGATCGGTATGTTGGCGTTGTTTTATTCGCATCAGGACAAGGGACGCGTGTACATTGCGGTGATCCATTATGTGGGCGATATGGTTGGCGATGAGATCACGCGCGCGTTCGGACGTACCAAATTCTTCGTCAAATCCAAAACCATGCGTAGCGAACGCACGGAAATGGCCGTTGAAGTGTTTTGCGACGACAAGGATATGACGTTCGCCGAACGTATCCGTGCGATTGACGGCGTCGAGGACGTAACACTGATACAGTACAACGGCGAATACCACGGATAGTTTTTTCGACGAGGGGAGGACCGAGTGACCGACATGCCGGAAATGGGCGGAATGCCGTCTAACGACGAGCTGGTGCCTTTTTTCACATTCGAAGACATCGATTATGCGCTCGAAAACGGCGAATTCTGCTGTTATCTGCAGCCTAAATGCAATGCGGAGACGGGAGCTATTGTAGGAGCCGAGGCGTTGGCGCGCTGGAATCACCCCAAATATGGCGTGATTTCCCCAGGATGGTTCGTCCCGGTATTGGAAAGAGCCGGGCGTATCTGCCATGTGGATATGTTCGTATGGCGCTTCGTGGTTGAGATGCTGGGCAGATGGGAGCGTGAAGGACGCAATCTGGTACCGGTTTCCGTGAACGTGTCCATGATGGATATCGACCAGATGGATGTGGCCGACGTGATCGGCGGGCTGTTGAACGAATATGACGTCGACGCGCGTCTGTTGCGGGTGGAAATCACCGAAAGTGCCATGGCGAAAAACCTGTCCATGGTGAAGGACACCATCCGTAAACTGCATGCGAGAGGCATCGTGGTGCTGATGGATGATTTCGGTTCGGCATATTCCTCGCTGAACATGCTCAAAGACATTAATGTCGATATGATCAAACTGGACGCGAAGTTCATCGAGCTGAGCAAGGAGAATGCCGGTAAAGGCGTGAAAATCATCCAATCCATAATTGTGATGGCTAAGAAGCTGCATCTGATGGTCATCGCCGAGGGCACCCAGACCAAGGAACAGGTCGATTGGCTGGAAGCAGTCGGATGCGGATACATCCAAGGATATTATTTCTACCCTCCACTGCCGGTGAAACGGATGGAAACGCTGTTGGCCGAGCGTGCCGACGGTCGGCACTATTGGGATATGTCGTGCGATTACCTGCATCGCGGTCATGTGACCGTCAACGGCCGGGTGCTGTTGGGAGTCTCCGCGTTGGCGGCCGACGCCTTTGAAATCCTGGCTGATGGTCTGGCGGAAATATCTCGGTTGAATGTGGCGACAGGCGAATACCGTGCCATCAAACGAGATGGGGTGATTCCTGATCCGGAAGTCGACGAATTCGGCGCCTACATGCATGCGGTGACCGCCAACCGGGTGGTGCATCCTGACGATGTCGGACGATTTCTCGCCGATCTGAATTTGTCTTCGATCCGGGAACGGCTATACAGGCAGGAAACCATGCTGGGGATATACCGCAGCGAGGTATTGGCCAAAACCGGCGTAGTCACATTCGCGGTGATTCCCACTCACGCATGCTCCCCATCCGACCCTTGGGCTGTGGTGCTGGTCGGACGGAATCTGCCCATCGGACTATTGGCATGCGGAGATGCCGATAATTACCGCAGGGACTCGCTTACGGGGCTGCTCAACCGCAATGCCTACGATGACGATTTGGAGTGCATCCAGGCCACGCATGACAAGCCGTTGACGGTGGTGTACGTCGACATGAACGGACTGCATGAAATCAACAACCATTTGGGACATGCCAAGGGCGATTCAGTGTTGTGCTGCCTTGCGAATGCGATGCGTGCCTGCTTCGGGGACGACAGGATCTACCGCATCGGAGGTGATGAGTTCGTGATTATCAGCTGCAACCATACAGTGAGCCAAAGTATGCGTCGGATGGCGCGTATGCGTCGGGATTTTCTGAAAGGTGATTGGGATATATCCGTAGGCATGGCCGAATCCGATGATGGAGGGGATCTTCCAGACCTCATCAAGCAGGCGGAAATCCGTATGCGCCAGGACAAGAAACAGTATTACGTCAATGGTGGAGGCAAACGCCAGCTCCGCATGCTCAACAACCAGCTTGAGAATATTCTGGTGCGCAATGAGGATGCGAGAATGCTGCTTGAATATCTGAATGTACGTTATCCGGTGTCATTTATCGTCAATCTGAATACCGATACGCAGCGTTCGATCATGGTGCCCGATTTCTTTCAGCGTATGCTTGATGATCATGGCGGTTCCTTCCGCGAAGCATTACGTGAGTTTTGCTGTGTGAGGATTGCTCCCGAATATCAAGAAGGTCTCCTGCGACTGCTTGACTACGATGTCGTCCGTAGCCGGCTCAAGTCGGAAGGTGCAGTGCAATGCGGTTACGTGAGGAACGACGGTGAGCGGTTCATGTTGACGATTATTACCGACAACAGATCCACGGACGAGACCATGTGGGTGTTCGAACATAAGGGGCTGCCGTAGCGGAAGGCTCGAGACCCTCAGAGGCATAGTCCTGGGATTCCGCAACCTCGACACCACCATCACCAGAAGCCTGCTGCACGCCGGCGGCTTCAGGCACGCCATCCAAACCCGTCTCTGACACATGCCCCTACACGCCAAAATCGGAAAAGCTGGAAATACTACAACGCGCCGATTGTTGTATGTGCAACTGTTGTATATGGGTCTCTTTATCATGAATTGTTGCGTATACAACAATGTGGGGTGAAGGTGCAAACGCACACGGCCCCGCATGGTACGGAGGACAATGGATCGGCATATTCTCAGCATCGAAATGCGTGCGGTAACCAAAGCCGTCGACCGCTATCTGGGCGAGAGCATGCCGCAAACCGCCAGGGAAACCACCGGCGGCAACGCGCATATCATCATGTTCCTGGCGCGTAATCGCGGTCGTGAGATCTACCAGCACACCATCGAACAGAAATTCTGCATCACCCGGTCCACCGCCTCGCGTGTGCTGGCCCTGATGGAGAAGAAGGGCCTGATCGCCCGTGAATCGGTGGAGCATGACGCGCGCTGCAAGCGCATCGTCCTGACCGACAAGGCGGACGCGATCGTCGCCGATCTCAAGGCGAATGGTGACCGGGTCGAACGGTTGCTGGTCGGTGGCTTCTCCGATGGAGAGAAGGCCGCTCTGCGCGACTACGTCGCACGCATGCGTGCGAACATCGAGCGCGCACAACGCGAATTTGAACATCAAACACTCCCTCAGTCACCTGTGGTGATGGCTCCCGATCAAGACGGAGCGGAGGTTGCTGACACGAAGGAGGAGAACGAATGAGCGATACCGCAGAGGCAATCGCGCAGGCGCGCAAAGCCGTCGAACCGGACAAGCCCAAACATGTACTGCGCACGCTGGGCCATTCGATTCGTGAATACAAGAAAGCCAGCATCCTGGCTCCGGTGTTCGTGGCGGTCGAAGGTATTCTGGAAATCCTGATTCCGACCATCATGGCTTCGCTGATCGATGAGGGTATCACCGGTGGCAGCATGCCGGCCACCGTCAAGTTCGGCGTGATTCTGCTGGTGTGCGCGATGGTTTCGCTGGGTGCCGGCTTCCTGTCCGGAAAGTACGCGGCCGTGGCCGGCGCGGGCTTCGCCAAGAACCTGCGCAAGGACCAGTTCGAGAAGGTGCAGGGCTTCAGCTTCACCAACATCGACCGGTTCTCCACCGGTTCGATCGTGACCCGACTGACCACCGACGTGACGAACCTGCAGAACGCCTACATGATGATCATTCGTCTGGGCGTGCGTGCCCCGATCATGGTGGTCGTAGCCTGGCTGTTCTCGTTCCGTATCTCCCCGTCGATTTCCATGGTGTTCCTGGCCTGCATCCCGATTCTGGCCATCGGCCTGTGCGGTCTGGTCGTGCTCGTGCACCCCGTGTTCGAGCGCGTGTTTCACACCTACGATGCGCTGAACAACGTGGTCGACGAGAACCTGCAGGGCATCCGCGTGGTCAAGTCCTACAACCGCGAATCCTTCGAGGTCTCCAAGTTCGGCCGCATCTCCCAGCGCATCTTCAAGGACTTCACCAAGGCCGAACGCATCATGAGCTTCAACATGCCGATCATGATGGTGTGCGTCTACGCCTCGATGATTCTCATCGCATGGATGGGCGCGCGGCAGATCGTCGCTTCCGGCAATAATGCGGCGTTGGGCCTGTCCACCGGCGAGCTGACTTCGCTGGTCACCTATGCCATGCAGATTCTTATGGCCATGATGATGCTGTCCATGATTTTCGTCATGGTGATTATTTCTCAGGCTTCTGCCGAGCGTATCTGCCAGGTGCTGCAGGAGGAAAGCACGGTGCAGAACCCGGCTCACCCGGTGACTGACATGGCCGACGGCTCCATCGAATTCGACCACGTCACCTTCCGCTACTCCGACAGTTCCGAAAAGCCCGTGCTTGACGACATCAACCTGAAGATTCGTTCCGGCATGACCATCGGCATCGTCGGCGGTACTGGTTCGGCAAAGTCGTCTCTGGTACAGCTGGTGCCGCGACTGTACGACGTGAGCTCTGGCTCGCTCAAGGTCGGCGGCGTGGACGTGCGCGACTATGACATTGAGGCGCTGCGCGATCAGGTGGCCATGGTGTTGCAGAAGAACGTGCTGTTCTCCGGCACTATTGCCGAAAACCTCAGGTGGGGCGACCCGAATGCCACCGATGAGGAGATTCGCCATGCCGCGCAGCTCGCGCAGGCCGATGGATTCGTTCAGGAATTCCCCGATAAGTACGACACGTACATCGAGCAGGGCGGCGCCAATGTGTCCGGCGGACAGCGCCAGCGCCTGTGCATCGCCCGTGCGCTGCTGAAGAAGCCGAAGATTCTGATTCTCGACGATTCGACCAGCGCCGTCGATACCAAGACGGACAAGCTGATCCGCGCCGCATTCCACAACGAGATTCCGGACACCACGAAGATCATCATTGCCCAGCGCGTGGCCTCCGTGCAGGAATCCGACATGATTCTGGTGATGGATTCCGGCCGTATCATGGCCTCCGGCACGCACGAGGAACTGCTCACCACTTGTGATGAATACCGTTCCATTTACGAATCCCAGACCAAGAACCAGGCTAAGACCGAAGAACTGGCCGCTGCCGAACAGGCTGCTGAGTCATCTACCGCTGAGCCGTCCGAAACCGTGACGGTGACAGTGACCATGCCCACGGCCGATACCAGCGCAGTTGATACCAATGCAGCCGATACCAAGGAAGGAGAAGCACGATGAGCAACGACCAGAGTTTCAAGAATCGCGAGCCCGCCATGGGCAAAGCCGACCCCGGAACCATCAAGCGCATCTTCGGCTACATCTTCCAATACAAATTGCGCGTTATCGCCATCGTGGTGTGCATTTTGGTCGGTGCCGCCGCGCAGGCCGGATCCGCGCTGTTCCTCCAATCGCTGATTGATACTTACATCCTGCCGATGGTGGGGGAATCGAACCCCGACTGGGCTCCGTTGCTGCGCGCCATCAGTCTGATGGGCTGCCTGTATGTGGCTGGTATCGTGACATCCTGGGCTTGGCAGTGGCTGATTATCCCCGTTGAACAGGGCACGCTCAAGAAGATTCGTGACGATATGTTCGCCCATCAGCAGAAGCTGCCGATTCGCTACTTCGACAGCCACGAGCACGGCGACATCATGAGCCACTACACCAACGACACCGATACGCTGCGCCAGGCCATCTCGCAGTCGTTCCCGCAGATGTTCTCCTCGATTATCTCCGCGGCCGCGGCGCTGCTGTCCATGCTGTGGCTGTCCATTCCATTCACCGCGTTCGTAATCGTGTTCACCGTTCTGCTCTACTTCATTGTGCGCAAGATCGTGAGCCGCTCCGGCCGCTACTTCGTCAAGCAGCAGCAGTGGATCGGCGACGTGAACGCCTTCGTGGAGGAATCCGTCAACGGCCAGAAGGTCATCAAGGTCTTCAACCATGAGGATGCCACTCAGAAGACCTTCGATGAGAAGAACGAGGAACTCTTTGAGGCGTCCGCCGAGGCGAACACTTGGGGCAATGTGACCATGCCGGTCGTCGGCAATATGGGCTATCTGCTCTACATCCTGCTCGCCATCGTCGGTGCCGCCGTTTCGCTGGCCGGCGTCAATGACATCGGTCTGACCGGTGTCAAGCCGCTCACCCTCGGCACGCTCGTCTCCCTGCTGACCTTGTCCCGCTCGTTCATCAACCCGATCGGCCAGGTCTCCCAGCAGCTGACCATGGTGATGATGGCGCTCGCCGGCGCCTCCCGCATCTTCAAGTTGATGGACGAACCCATCGAGGAAGACAAGGGCACCGTGACGCTCGTGAACGTGGAACTTGGGCCGGACGGCCGCACCATGACCGAAGTCGACCATGAGACCGGCCACTGGGCGTGGAAGCGTGAGATCGGCGACGATGGTACGAGGTCTCTGAAGGCCGCCGAAAAGCTGCGCGGTTCCGCCTGCGAGGTGGCGATGAAGGCCAAGGAGCAGGCGATCACCTCGCCTGATGGGCGTTATACGCTGCTGCGCGGCGACGTGCGCTTCACCAACGTGACCTTCGGCTACAACCCGGACAAGCCGGTGCTGCACGACATCACCTGGTTCGCCAAGCCCGGCCAGAAGATCGCGCTCGTCGGCGCCACCGGTGCCGGCAAGACCACCGTGACCAACCTCATCAACCGGTTCTACGACATCCAGCACGGCCAGATTCTGTATGATGGCATCTCCGTGGCCGGCATCAAGAAGCCTGACCTGCGCAGGTCTTTGGGCATCGTGCTGCAGGACGTGAACCTGTTCACCGGCACCGTGATGGACAACATCCGTTACGGCCGCCTGAACGCCACCGATGAGGAATGCATCGAGGCCGCGCGTCTGGTCAATGCGGACAGCTTCATCCGCATGCTGCCCAAGGGCTACGACACAGTGCTCGAAGGCGACGGTTCCGGCCTGTCCCAAGGCCAGCGCCAGCTGATTTCCATTGCCCGTGCGGCGGTGGCCGATCCGCCCGCGCTGATCCTTGACGAGGCCACGTCCTCGATTGATACGCGCACTGAAGAGGTTGTACAAGCTGGTATGGATAACCTGATGAAGGGCCGTACGGTCTTCGTCATCGCCCACCGCCTGTCCACCGTGCGCAACTCCGATGTGATCATGGTGCTCGACCATGGCAACATCATCGAGCGTGGCTCGCATGACGAGCTGATCGCGCAGAAGGGCGAGTACTACCAGCTGTATACCGGCGCGGTGGAACTGGAGTAGCCGGTACGCCAGCAAAAACCGCACCTCGATTATCGGGTTGAAGCAATTCTCATCCGGTGGTTGAGGTGCGGTTTTCTATGTTGAGAGCCGTGTGTTGGCGCAGGATTACGAATATTGGCGGTGAAAAGAGTACATTTGAATTGTTGCTTTGACGATGTATCGGCCGCAAGGAGGGGACTATGGCGTTCGTGACGTTGAAGGATGTTGCTCAACGTGCCGGTGTGTCGGCTGCTGCTGTTTCCCAGATACTTCACAATAAAGGCCGCTTTTCTAGTGATACGCGACGGTTGGTGCTGAAAACTGTTGAGGAAATGGGGTATGTGCCCGATCAACGTGCTCGCTCCATGCGCTCGTCGGATACTAAGACTGTTGGCCTGCTGGTTCCTGATTTGCGCAATCCGTATTTCGCCGATTTAGTCTCGTCAATGGAAGACGAGTTGTATGCCCGAGGCTATTCCACGCTGATTGGTACTTCAGCAGAAACAGTGGAACGCCAGGATGCGTTTATTAACAATCTGCTTGGGCAACGTATTGACGGGGCAATCGTGGTGCCGCAAGGTGTCAATTCGCCTGGTATGCAGTCGTTTATCGCGCGCGAGCTACCACTGGTGTTCGTGGATCGTTTGATATCGGGAGTAAATTCGGTGCCATTCGTAGTGTCCGACCCATACCCAGGTGTTTGCGAGGCGGTTGCCGAACTTGTGCGCTTAGGGCATCGTCACATTGGATTTGTGTCACACTCGTCACTGGGCTCGTCCAATATAAATGAGCGTGAAGCGGCATTCCGTTCTGCTGTGGCACAGGTGACGCAGTTGGGGGAGGGAACTGCGGCGGTTGTCGACTGTGATTCTACATATGTTTCGCGCGAAGCAGGGCTAAATGAACTTGTAAGAGCAGGTGTTACGGTGATTATTTGCGCTTACTCGCCTGACATGATCACGATGATTGGTTTGCTGCATGACCGCGGCATTGATATTGGTAGTGAAATGTCAGTGATTTCATTCGATGACATTGCCGTATTCCGTCTGCTGACTCCGCAAGTCGCGATTATTTCGCAGCAAGCTGAGGATATGGGTCGCCAGGGCGTGGATATGTTGCTCGACATGATTATAAATAATGATTGCAGTCGTGGTGAATCGCGCTATGTCCCGTCATCGTTTGTACTGCGTGATTCGGTTGGGGCTCCTATGTGGCGTGTTCCCTGATATTGCAGCGTTTATCAGGTGCATGAAGGCTGGGTTTATGCGCTGAACAGTGCTGACGTGCCGACATCGTTGACAACATTGGTAAAAGGTTATATCATAATTTTCATTAGTTGATTAAACGTTTTATCAATGGCGATAATCAACGATGATCGGTTTGGAGGAAACTCACAGAGGAGGTGAGCGGGCAATGTGCATATCGATTCAGCAAGATGCGCTGACAGCCGAACTGTACGTCAGCGTTCGCGACGCTGTGGGTTTCTTCCATTACGACCGCGAAGACGCGCGTATGGCGCTGGATGGTGGGCTGTATTCCGTGGTTGCCTACGTTGATGGTCAGGTGGCCGGAATTGGTCGTGTGGTCGGCGATGGACGTATCGCATTCTTCATCAAAGATCTCGTGGTATTACCGCAATACCAAGGGGATGGAGTCGGTACGGCGGTGCTGCGCGCACTTATCACACGCATTCGAGAACACTGCTGCAACCATGCGTACATTGGCCTGATGGCAACACCTGGCAAGGAATCGTTCTACGAAGAGCATGGGTTCCTGCGCCGGCCGGCACCGGGTTATGGCAGCGGATTAGTCCAATTCGTTGATCCCGTTCCGCTCAGCGCAGCTGAATCCACCGCCACAAGCGGAATCAAGTAATCGACTCGCCGAGCAATACGCATAACACGTATATCAGCACACCACGAAAGGAACCGAACAAGCAATGAAGCAGATCCCTCTGATTATCGACACTGACCCCGGCATCGATGACGCCGTCGCCATCGCACTGGCAGTGTTCAACCCGCGCTTCGACGTGCGGCTGATTACTACGGTTGCTGGCAATGTCAGCATTGAAGCGACAACGACGAACGCGCTCAAGCTGATGGCCTACTACGGTAAGGATGTATCGGTCGCTCGTGGCGCTGCTGAACCGCTGATCCGTCAGCTTGATGATGCAAGCGATATCCACGGTAAAACCGGTATGGAGGGATTCGATTTCCCTGAGCCCAAAACTGAACTTCTGCTGGATAAGCATGCTGTCGAAGCAATGCGCGACGAGATCATGGCTTCTGCTGAACCCGTCACCGTCATGCCAATCGGTCCGCTGACCAACATCGCACTGTTGCTAAAAACTTTTCCGGAAGTCAAGTCGCGTATTGAGCGCATTGTGCTCATGGGTGGTTCGGTCACTCGCGGCAACAAGGGTGTTATGGCCGAATTCAATATTTTCGTTGACCCTGAAGCCGCCAAGATTGTGCTCACTTCTGGTCTTGACATTACTATGGCCACACTGGACGCCGGCTTGGGAACTGTGATTCCGCCGGAGAAAACCGCTCAGCTTAAGGATATGGGCAAGGTCGGTCTGATGGCTCATGACCTGTTCCAGCGCTACCGCAAGCGCAGCTTCGGCACCGGTCTCAAAATGTATGACGCTTGCGCAGTCGCATGCTTGCTGGAGCCTGACCTATTCGACATGACTAAGGCATTCGTGGACGTAGAAATCGCTGGCGAACTCACTGCAGGGTGTACGGTCGTTGATCTTAAGGGCTACCTTAAGCGCGAACCGAATGCCACCGTCACCACCGGCGTTCACGCAGATCGATTCTGCGACTGGTTCATGGACGGCATCGCCCATTGTGCATAGTCCCTTGTCTCTTCGACGCCGCTAACACCGGCGCCCCTGAGCGCATCAATATTCGTGAATTCAACAACAGAGAATAAGAGAACAAAGAAAGGACCAGACCGATGGAACTGGTGATTATGTACCTCGTGGCAATTGCCGCGGTTGGCATTGTGGGCTTTATGCTCGTGAAGAAAATGGACATCAAGATTTCCCTGTTCCTCATCGGCATTGTGCTGATGTACATCGCATTGCTGATGGGCAAGGACATCTCATTCACCGACTTCGTTTCCAGTGGTGTCACTTGGCTTGATCCGTTCAAGGTCGTAGGCGATCAGTTCGTGAGCACGCTCACTTCTGCTGGCTTCATCATCCTCATCCTTGGTGGCTACACCGGCTACATGTCCCATATCGGAGCCAATGAAGTCACGGTAAGTGTGCTCGCCAAGCCGATTGCGCACATCAAGTCCCCGTATATCCTCGTGCCGATTACCTTCTTGTTGGGCAACCTGTTGTCTCTGGTCATTCCGAGTGCTTCCAACCTGGCTATCATCCTTATGGCAACGCTGTACCCGGTGCTTCGCCAAGCTGGTATGAGCCTGCTGAGCGCAGCTGCAGTCATTGCCACTACTGCAACGATTATGCCGACCCCGCTTGGCTCCGACAATGTTGCCATCGCCGCTGAACTCGCTAAGACCGACATGTTCTCCGGCCTGACCGCCAGCGATTACGTCTTCCGTTATCACGTGCTCGTTTCCATCCCGACCTTGCTCGTCATGGCACTGGCACACTACTTCTGGCAGAAGTTCATGGACAAGCGCGCTGGCTCGGATTTGACCGACGGTGATGTTGACCTGGCTGAGGTTAAGGCTGTCGAAGGTAGCGCTCTCTACCGCACTGTGTATGCGATTTTGCCGCTGCTGCCGATCATCATGCTTCTCATCGTGTTCGCCATCACTTCCACCACCGGCGCAAAGATCGACCTGAGTGTTGAACTCGCTTCCATTCTCTCCTTCGTGATCGCCATTATCTGCGAGCTCATCCGCACTCGCAAGGGCAAGGAAACCCTCGCTGGCACCGAGTCCTTCTTCAAGGGCATGGGTGGCGCAATGCCGATTGTGGCACTGTTGGTCGCTGCTTCTGTGTTCGTCGTTGGTCTTAAGTCCATTGGTCTGATCACCGAACTGCAGAACGCAATGACCGGCCTGTCCGGCTCTGGTATGGGCTTCGTGCTGCCGCTTATCCTTGTCGGCCTCACTGCGCTCATCGTGCTACTCTCCGGTTCCGGTACCGCACTGTTCTTCGCGATGGTTCCGCTCATGGTTCCGCTGGCCGCTGCTGCTGGTATCAATGTGCTCGCTGTGTCCATCCCGATGGGTCTCGCTGGCAATCTGCTGCGCGCTGTCTCGCCGGTCTCCGCTGTGGTGATGATCGTCGCCGGCTCCATCAAGAAGAGCCCAATCGACATTGTGCGCCGTACCAGTGTGCCGATGATCGCTGGCGTAATCGTCATGTTCATCCTGTCCATGGCAATCTTCCTGCCGATGGGTGCGTGATGCTGATATAACCATCACAATCCGCTAGGCGTCAGTCGTCAGCAGAACATATCAATCGCGCAGACGATTTGGCCCCGAATACGTGCAATGCCCGGGATTTGACTTCAGACTCCGGGCATTTGCATACCCGCACGATTGTGTTTCCATCGTGATTTTGCTGAAACGTAGAACAAGCGCAGAACATAGAAGACAGGCCGAAACAAGAAGGCCGAAAGGAAATGCATCATGTCAGCATCATGTCTTGACTTGCTCGACCACCTGCACGGCAGTGTGTCCGTGGTCGGATCAATGAATGTTGATTACACGGTCGTTACTGAGCGGTTGCCGAAACCGGGAGAGACCGTCAACGGTGGCCCGCTGACCTTATTGCCGGGAGGCAAATCAGCGAATCAGGCATCGGCGGCTGCGCGAATTGGAGCGCAGGTGCGGATGTTTGGTGCAGTCGGGGAAGATGCCAATGCGGATTTTCTGCTGGAGCATTTGCGCGATGCTGGTGTGGATACTTCGCATATCGCTGCCGTTGCAGGTCCCAGTGGCACTACGGTAATTACCGTGGACGCGAATGGCGAGAACACCATCGTATATTCGGCTGGTTCCAATGGTGAGGTATCTGTCGACTATGCGCGGCAGTCATCTGATGCATTGGTTGCTGCTGATGTGCTGGGACTGTGTTTGGAGAGTCCGATGGAAACGGTCACCGCATGTGCTCGCCTCTGTCATGATGCCGGGCTCAAGGTATTGCTCAACGATTCGCCATTCGTTGCTGAACTACCCGCTGAACTTATCGAGGCTTCGGACATTCTGCTGGTCAATGAACATGAAATGGCACAGCTGCTGGACATCGCCGAGCCTGACGATGACGATTGGGATGGACTGGACTGGTCTGATGTGGCGCGGCAGATGCATGACTTCGGCTTTAATCAGGCGGTAATTACGCTTGGCGGGGATGGGTCGGTAGTCATCGATGGTGATGATATCTATCGTATTGCGCCAGTTGCGGTTGAGGCCATCGACACTACCGGGTGCGGAGATGCCTTTATGGGCACGGTTCTGGCCGGACTTGCCTCGGGTCATGCGTTGGCGGACAGTGCGCAGTTGGCCTCATACGTTTCCGCGTACGCCGCGACTGGGATCGGTGCGCAAGCCTCTTATGGTACTGCTGCTCAGATTCGTGAGCGGTTTGGTGCGAATTGATTACTGAGAAGTGTGGAGTATTGCCAGCCGTGAATTGGTGCAGACCTAACACGTTCATTTAGGCGCTATGCGGGGACGAATTGGACTGTGTCTAGTTCGAGCGGATAGTTGACGTAGGGGGCGGTGCTGTTTTGTTGGACTCATCGTTGATTCCATCACCATCAATCTGACCAATAATCCTGAAGTAAAGAAGGTTGTGGACTATTGGCAGCAGATGCTGGATGAAGGACTGATCGACACGCATACGAAGGCTTGGCAAGACAAGCTTGTTGCATATGGAAAGGATTAGGGATACAAGGTCAATGAATAATAGGTATGGTCGCTGATTCTCGTTGACGGCAAGCCCCTGTTAGTGGGGATTCCTGACTGCTCCGGTCTTGAGACCCATGTGTTGAAGCTCGGCTTATAATTTACCTAAGCCGAGCTTCTCGCATAACTATGCGGGTCAATGACTGAGGGGGCACACGCAGCGCTGCGGGTCGACGATGCTGCAACCATACGGCGTCATACCCGCATGACGTGAGTTACACTATGTAGTAAAGTAATTTACTGAAATACTGCGTATTGTTACGTACTGAGGCGTGGAAGGCTCAACTATGGTCACGATGAAGGAAATCGCACAGAGATCAGGCTTCTCGCAGGCCACGGTATCCCGGCTGCTCAATGGGGACCCGACATTGTCCGTCAAAGAGGAGACGCGACGTCGCATCATCGAGGTCAGCGAGCAGCTTGGCTACGCTACCGGATCACGCCGTATCGCATTGCCACGCCGCGTGGCCGTACTCGACAACGCCACCCGCGAGGAAGAACTGGCGGACGCCTATTTCGATGAACTGCGGTCCGTGCTTGGCGACAATGCCAGAGCCCAGCACATGGAACTCACGTCGTTTTCCCATATCGACGATCTGATTGCCAACGCCGGTGATTTCGACGGCTTCATCTCCATCGGACCGTCCGTACTCTCTTCGGATGGACTGTTGAAGCTCCATCTGGCATTGCCCCATGGCGTATTCATCGACATCAATCCTGCGCCCAGCCTGTTCGATTCGGTGCAGCCGGATCTGGGGCAGACCATCCTGGAGGCCTTGGACGTGCTGATGGCCTCTGGCAAGCGCCGCATCGGCTATATCGGCGGCGCCGGCTTCACGATGGGCCTGCACGAATACCCCGAAGACGGCCGTCTGACCGCATTCCGCAACTGGACCGAGCGTCTGGGGCTGGATACGGAGGGGCTGATCTATGCGCAGGGCGCCTTCACCGTGGACACCGGACGCGTCCTAGGCCATCAGGCGGTCAAGGACCACCGCGACGACATGCCGGATGCGTTCATCGTGGCCGCCGATTCGATCGCGGTCGGCGTATTGCAGTCGTTCACCGCGGCGGGCGTGTTGGTACCGCGCGACACCAGCGTGATCAGCATCAACAACCAATCCATCGCCCAATACACCTCGCCGACGCTGACCAGCTACGACATCGACCAGAACGAACTGGCCGACACGGCGATCACGATGCTCGCCGAGGCCATCTCCAGCAAACGCACGTTGCGGCACCACACGTTCATCTCCACCACCCTCGTGGTGCGGGACAGTTTCGTTCCCGTGCGATGAGCGTACGGACGGCCCCGCAACGCACGACCGCGTGGTTGCCGATGGGGCGGTGCGGGCCTATGCTGGTGCGTGAAACGTCTGTCAGGGGCGGTTAATGTCGATCGCCCGGTATGTCCCTGTTGCGGGGTCGCCGACAACGAACGAGGATGGTGGGGCCGTGGGCGTCGCCGTCCCCGCGTCAGGTCGGTGTGCGTGACGGTGGTGGGGCGTCTTGACGGCGCGGTGCGATGGTTTTTGGAGGAACCGCAATGAGCAGTCAGGAGAACACGATCATGCGGCTGCAGCCCGGTGCGTTGCAGCAGCGGACGCCGATGCGCAGCCGCTGCGATGTGACGATGGACGCGATCAAATCGTATATTCTGCGGGAGCGGCTCCAGCCGGGCGATCTGCTGCCGACGGAGATCGAACTGTGCGAGGCCGTGGGCGCTTCGCGTTCGTCTGTGCGCGAAGCGGTGCGCAAGCTCGAAGGGCTCAACATCGTCAATGTCGAACACGGCAGGGGGACGTTCGTCGGTTCGCTGTCCCTTGACCCCATGGTGGAGACGCTGGCGTTTCGCTCGATGGTGTCGGTGGGTAAGAACTTCGACGATCTGAAGGACGTCGTGGAGCTGAGGAGGTTCCTCGACCTCGGATGCGCGGATGAGGTGTGCGCGAAGGTCAAGGGGACGGAACAGCCTGAGCTCGGTGCGCTCGTCGACGCCATGGTCTCGTCCGCCGAACGGGGCGAGGATTTCCTGTATGCCGACATCGACTTCCATATGGGACTGCTGGATCCGCTCGGCAACACCATCGCCAAGCAGATGGTGCATTCCCTGTGGCTCGTGCACATGGCCGTGCTCCCGCAGATCGGCTTGGCGCCTTCGGAGAAGATGCTTGACACGGCCGAGGCGCACCGTCGCATGCTGGATGCGGCGATCGCCGGCGACGCCCAGATGTACCGTGAGGCCGTGCGCGAGCATTACCGGCCGATCGAATCGATACTGCGCGAACACCTCCCCGTGCGCTGACGCGTGGGCGCTGCGTGGGATCGGTCCACGATCCGTATGCGCCGCCCGACACGAGGCGCGGTGCACTGATATACATCAGATGTCTGATGTATAATCGGGGATGTACATGTCTCAACCATTTCATATTTCGAGGAGGAAATATGAAGCCGGAATTCATCGTTGGCGCGTATGCGTCGCTTCCGCAGGGGCGTCCGTCGCAGGAACTGTACTACATGTTGCTGGGCGAGCAGTCATGGGTCCGCGGGACGGAACTGCCGTTCCCCGGCGACCTTGCGAATGAGGACGACCGCCATTGGCTCGCCGAACACCTGCCCGCCCACTGGCACGCGAACTCGGTCACGGCCATCCCCGGCACGATGCGGCGCATGAACGAGGATCCGTGGTTCGGACTCGCCAGCCCGCAGGAGGCCGGGCGCCGCGATGCGATCGGATTCTTCGAGGACCTGCGACGCGCCGTCGCCGACGTCGCGCGCGTCCGCGGCGCGCAGGACATCGCCTACATCGAACTGCACAGCGCACCGAGACGGGTCTCCGATGCCGAGCGTATGGAGGAATCGTTGCGACTGCTCGCATCATGGGATTGGAGCGGCGCACGACTCGTCATCGAACATTGCGACCGCTACATAGACGGGCAGGAGCCGGAGAAGGGCTTCCTCCGCCTCGACGAAGAGATCGCGTTATGCAAGGAGCTGGGAATCGGACTGACCATCAACTGGGGACGGTCCGCGGTCGAAGGCCGAAGCGCGCGGACCGCGCTGGAACACGTGCGCCGGTGCGCCGACGCCGACGCGCTTACCGGACTGATGTTCTCGGGAGCGGGGCCGAAGGAGACGATCTATGGATACCCGTGGATCGACGGACATCTGCCGATGAATCCGGACGAGCCGACATCGCTTATGGATGCGGATGCAATCGCCGAATGCATGCACGCCGCAAACACGCAGAAACGGCCGATCGCCTATGTCGGCGCGAAGGTGTGCGTGCCACGGGACGCGACGCTCGACGAGCGCGTGCGCTACCTGTCGCACATCCATGAGGCGGTGGAACAATGAGCGATTTCCTCGCATTCGACATCGGAGGCACGAAGATCGCCAGCGGGTTCGTCCGGCTGTCCGACGGCGATGCCGCTCCCACCGTGTTGTTGCGCGATGAGGAGCCGACACACGCCTCGCAGGGAGGCGACGCCGTGCGCGAGCGCATCGTCGCATCCGCGCGCCGTCAGCTCGACCGCGCGCGCGCCCAAGGCATAGAGCCGTGCGGCATCGGCATCGCGGCCGCCGGCGTGCCCGACGGCGAGACCGGCGAGATCATCGCCGCGACGGATCTGCTCCCCGGATGGAAAGGCCAGCGGATCTACGATGCGTTCGGCGCGATCACCGATCTGCCGGTGCATATGGTCGGCGACGTCGTCGCGCATGGGCTCGGCGAAGCGCATTACGGCGCGGGGCGTGGCGCCCGAGTCCTCTTGTCGGTCGGCGTGGGCACCGGCATCGGCGGCGCGATCATCGTCGGCGGCGTGCCGTTCCTCGGCGCGCATGGCATGGCGGGACATGCCGGACATGTCGTGAGCGCTCTCGGTGCCGGGGTACCGTGCTCGTGCGGAAGCGTCGAGGGGCATGTCGAACCGGTCGCAAGCGGCACCGGACTGGCGACGTTGTACAACATGCGCGCCGGTGGTGAACCGGTGCGCAATGGCGGCGACGTCGCCGCGCTTGCGGCGGATGGCGATGCGCTTGCCTCATCGGTCATCGAAGACAGCGCCCGGGCGCTCGGCGCGTGCATCGGAGGCATGGCGAATCTGGTGGATCCCGACGGCATCGTCGTCTCCGGGTCGGTCGTGAATGCGGGGCCGGTGTGGTGGGATGCGTTGCGCGATGGGTTCGCCCGTTCCGCATTGCCGTTGCTGCGCGATGTGCGGATACGTGAGGGCGAGCTCGGCGGCGACGCGCCGCTCATCGGCGCGGCCGTCGCGTCCCGTCGCGTCGTCGGTTGATCGGGCCGTCGCGTTCGGGCGCGGCGGCCGGTGTACTCTGTGCAAGGAAAGGATACATAATGATGAGCAGGAATCCGGTTATCGAACGTGTGAAAGGCGGACTCATCGTCAGCTGCCAGGCGTACCCCGGCGAACCGCTGCGCCACCCGGAGACGATGGCGCAGATGGCGATGGCGGCCGTCGAGGGCGGAGCGGTCGGCATCCGCTGTCAGGGACTCGCCGACATAGCGGCGATAAAGGGCCAGGTGGACGTGCCGGTCATCGGCATCTGGAAGGACGGTTCGCAAGGCGTGTACATCACGCCGACACTGCGTCATGCGCGCTGTTGCGCGGCGGCGGGCGCGGACATCGTGGCTTTGGATGCGACGGGACGGCCGCGCCCGGACGGGCGGACCTATGCGCAGACCGTGCAGGCGCTGCACGATGAGGGCGTCACGGTCATGGCCGATTGCGGCAGCTTCGACGATGCGCGCCGCGCCGTCGATGCGGGCAGCGACATCATCTCGACGACGCTTTCCGGGTACACGGGCGAACGGGAGAAGACCGACGGCCCCGATCTCGAGTTGCTCGAGTACATGGTGTCGTCGTTCCCCGATACGCCTGTGCTGTGCGAGGGCCGCATCCATACGCCCGAACAGCTGCATGACGTGATGAGCCGCGGCGCGTGGGCGGCCGTCGTCGGCACGGCGATCACCCATCCGACGTCGATCACGCGCTGGTTCGCCGCCCGGCTCGACCATTAGCGGCCGGTGGGGGCATGTTCGGGAACATGTGTCGCACACGTGTTCCCGAACACGCTCTCAGTGCGTTTCGGCCGCGCCGAATACGCTCAACGGCAGCATGGTGAAGTACAATCCCGCGGTCTCGCGCTCCCAGAGTAATCCGAGTTCGCCGTCCGGCAGCATCGTCATGCACTGATAGCCGTAATGATAGGGGTTGATGCAGCGATGCGCCGCCCATGTGCGTGCGCCGTCCAGACTCAGCCGCAGCACCCCGTTGCCGCGATACGGCAGCATCTGGCTTGCGTTCGCGAACACCATCGTGTCCGATCGCGGCGCGCAGGCCACGGCGTTCGGTTGGCAGAAGATGTCGGGGACGTCTTTGTCGAAGTACAGGTCATCCCATGTCTCGCCGCCGTCGTGGCTGAGCGCGACGCCGATGCGCCCGGCATGGTTCTGGTTGCGGAAGAAGCACACGACGGTGCCATCCGCGCGCTCGACGAACACGGATTCGTGCGTGGTCGCGTCATCGTCCCGGATGTTCTTCGGGTCGACGGCGGTGCCGTTGACGATGCGGCCGTCGTTGATCATCGAACCACGTCGCCATGTGTCGCCGCCGTCGTCGCTGATGAGCGCTCCGCCCGAGTAATGCTTGAGTGAGGCGCCGGTGCAGTAGAACGGGACGAGCAGACGCCCGCGATGTTCGGAGGCCTGGAGCTGGATGCCGTTGCCGGGCGAGACGCCCAGGAAGTGCATCCAATCCTCCTTGATCATGTGGTTGATGTTGCGTGGTGTGCTCCACGTCTCGCCGTCATCGTCGGAATGCAGTTCGATGATGAAGCTCGTGCGTTCGATGAGCAGTGATTCGTCGGGGTCAGCGCCCTCCTTGAGGTAGATGTTGCCCGAGGCCCGTCCCTCGTGCGTCACGTTGCCGTGCGCGTCGACCCGGTATCCGGTGCGCTCGCCGCCGCCGTCAAGCACCGTGCCGTCATCGGCGAGTACATAGCGTGTGCCTGCGCGATCGTACAGGCACGGTCGCCCGTGCCGGTCGACCCCGGTGCCGGGCGTGTTGTTCGGCAACCCGACGCCTCCGGCGAAGCGGTCGATGAGGACGGTGAGACGGCCATTGCGTTCGTCGCATACAAGGCATGAGTCGATCGTGCACGCGCCGTCGACGCCTTCGCCTGGATTGGCGATCACGGTCTGCATGTCGAGCCAGGTGCGGCCACCGTCAAGCGACCTGCGCATGACGAAGTTGATGTGGTTCGGCGCGTCATTCGCAATCGCGGTGCGCTGGTCGGCGCCGGCGACGACCACGCCATGAGGGGTGCGGATGATCGAGGGGATGCGATAACTGACGGATCCGTGGTAACCCTTGTCGAACAGTGCGGTCGTCGTGAGCGCCGGTGCGTCCGAAAGCCGGCGGATCGCGCCGTCGGTGAGCGGGGTCGTGAAGACGCCGCCGTTGCGCACCTCACCCATGAGCCTGACGCCTTCCGTGTTCTGTCCGATGGCCACCTCATCCAGTTGCGGCCAGTCGCCGAAGAACACCTGTCCCGCTTGATGCAGTTCGTGCCAGCCGTCGACGTACATGTCGATGGCGCCACGCGCGGAACGAATCGACAGATCATGCCATCGGCCGTCATCCCATGCGCCGCGCGCATGGTAGGTGGATGGCTCATACAGGCCATCCGCGGCCGTCATCGTGATGCCGTTGTCGTCGATCGAGACGGCGAGGCGTTCCTCGCCGCGCTCGCCGGCGGCGAGAAGCGTGCCGTACTGGCGGGGTCCGCGCACGCGAAAATGCATGAAGATCGTGCCGGAACGTAGCGTGCGCACGCGGCGCACATCTCGCGGGGCGAGCTGGGCCGCGGCGAAGTCGATGTCCGGTGCGGGTCTCGGCGTCAAGGCGGCGATGCTTTCGGAGGTGAGGGGGGTTGCATGCAGACGCATGTCGGTCACGTCGATGGACGGGCCCGCGAGGCGAATCGCGCCTTGGCCTGACCCCTCGGTTCCGGTGAGCGTCGTGGGGCACAGGTTCGCCGTGCCGCTGAAGCACTGGGAGCCGTCGAGGTAGACGCGCGTGCCGAACTCGCCGAATGTGAGCGCGAACGTGTGCATGGCGCCGTCGGCTATCCCCGTCGTGTCCTCGATGTCGAAATCGACGTGCTGTCGTGGCGTCGTCGCGCGCACGCGCAGAGCGTCATGTTCGATGGCGCATATGAGGAGCGGCGCGTCATTCGCCGATCCATTGACGGCATCGAAGATGCGGCCGTCCGCGTGTGCGCGGAATTTGCACGCGATCGTGCCTTCGGGTGAGGGGAATGTTCGCTGTGACCAGCTGATCGGGTTGGATGCTGCCATGGTCAATGACTCTCCTTTGAGCGGGCCCGTATATGTGCCGTGCCATGAATGGGACATCTGAAGTCATGGTATCCAACCAAAGAGAAACATCAGACGTCTGATTTCAATGGTAGCGCACGTCGGGGGATGCCGCACCTGCGTGGCGCGTGGTTGGCGACATGCGGATACCGGGATATTTGAAATAAGACATCAGACGTCTTATCATTAGACCCAGTTCAGCCCAGAAACGGAGGCGCGGCGGATTGGCGGTCCGGCCGGCCTGGACGATTGTCGACGTCGACCATCGTCGAGTTGGACGCACGATGACACATTCTCAACGATGAGGAGATCTCAATGGTCAAGATTAATGCAAGGGTCAGGGCGGCCGTGGCGGCCATCCTGGCCGGCGGCATGGTTGTCGCCATGGCCGGCTGCGGCGGCTCGTCCGCCACGGCCGGCGCCACCGGCACCTCGATTCCAGACACGATCACGACGGAAGTGGCATACGCGAGCCGTGACTTCATGCCGAACACGACGTCCGGAGCGCTGCCGATGTCGGCGAACTGGCATGTCGTCGAACCGCTGTACGCGCTTGACTACACGACTTACAAGACATTCCCGGCGCTCGCCAAAGGCGCGCCTCAGAAGGTCTCCGACACCGAGTACGTGATCACGCTGCGTGACGGCGCGAAGTTCTCCGATGGCACGCCCGTCAAGGCGTCCGATGTCGTGAGCTCCTACAAGCGCTCGACCGCCGAAGGCAGCCTGTTCATCTCGATGCTCGACTTCATCGACTCCGTCGAGGCGAAGGGCGGCAACCAGGTGGACTTCAAACTCAAGGAAGCCTTCCCGATGTTCGAGAAACGTCTGGCGCTCATCCCGATCGTCCCGTCCGGCAAGTCGGACGCCGAACTCAAGAAGATGCCCACCGGTTCCGGGCCGTGGAAGTACACGGCGATCACCGACCGGCAGGTGAGCTTCGAGAAGAACGACGCCTACAACGGCAAGTATCCGGCCCAGACGAAGAAGATGGTCTGGAACGTCAACGTCGACGACACCGCGCGAGTCACCGCGATGCAGGCCGGCAAGACGGACGTCATGGAAAACGTGCCCGCGAAGGCGGTGCAGACGCTGACGTCCTCGGGTTCCGACATCCAGACGGTGCAGGGCTTCAACCAGGCGTTCATCATGTTCAACACGAAGAAGAAGCCGTTCGACGACCCCCGCGTGCGTCAGGCCGTGTTCTACTCGATCGACACGAAGAAGCTCATCGACAACCAGCTGTCCGGACAGGCGCAGACCGTCACGAGTTTCCTGCCCGAGAACTTCGCGAACTACCATAAGGCGAAGAACGTCTACACGAAGAATACCGCGAAGGCCAAGGAACTGCTGAAGGAAGCAGGCGTCAACGGTCCGATCAAGACCACGCTGTACACGACCGACCAGACCTGGGTCACGCAGCTCGCCCCACAGATCAAGAACGATCTTGCGGAATCAGGCATCGACGTGGATATCCAGTCGATGAAGTCGTCGGCGTTGTATCCGTCGATCACCGACAAGGACGGCGCTGACTTCTCGATGGTTCTTGCCCCGGGCGATCCCTCGGTCTTCGGCAACGACCCCGACCTGCTGATGAACTGGTGGTACGGAGACAACGTCTGGACCAAGCAGCGCACGTTCTGGAAGGGGTCGGAAGGCTATGACGAGCTGCACGACCTGATGGGCAAGGCCCTGTCCGCGTCGAGCGATGCCGAGCGCCAGGACTACTGGAACCAGTGCTTCGATCTGCTTTCCGAGCAGGTGCCGCTTTATCCGCTCTTCCACCGCAAGGTGAGCACGGCCGTCAAGAAGGGTGTCTTCAATGAATACGAGACGATGGGCACGACGGGTCTCAACTTGGTCCAGGCCAAAGTCGCACAGTGAGCCACGCAAAGGAGCGATGGCGCAGAACCCTTCCCTGACGATCTGATACCAAGACAGGCCCGTTCATCTCGTTCCCCTTCCCTCCGCGATCCGTGGACGGGCCCGTCTTCCCCATTCCCTTATTCCCGATTCTTTCACCATTGGACATATCATGAGTAATTTCCTCAGACTTCTCGGGCGCAGATTGATCGCCCTGCCGTTCATGGCATTCGGAGTCATTTTTCTCGTGTTCTTCCTGATGTCGTTCTCGAAGTACGATCCCGCAGTCGCCGCGCTCGGCGAGAACGCGACCGGCGCGCAGCTGGAGGCGTTCCGGCACGAGATGGGCTACGACAAGCCCTGGTGGTCGCAGTTCTGGTCCTATCTGGTCGGTCTGTGCCATGGCGACATGGGCGTGTACGGCGTCAACAAGGACTCCGTTTCCGAGCGTATAGGACAAGCGTTCCCGATCACACTGCAGCTCACGTTCATCGGACTGCTCATTGCGGTCGTCATCGCAATCATCTTCGGCGTGCTCGCCGCGCTCTACCGTGATACGTGGGTGGACCAGACGATCCGCGTCCTTTCGATCATCGCGATCGCGACGCCGTCGTTCTGGCTCGGCGTGCTGCTCATCTACGTGCTGCAGATCAAGCTCTCCTGGCTGCCCGGCGCGGGTCCGCTCGTCCCGTTCTCGCAGGATCCGGGTGCCTATCTCGAACGCATGGCCATGCCGACCTTTGCGCTTGGTCTGCCGGTCGCCGGCCAACTTACACGCATCATCCGCACGTCGATGGTCGAGGAGCTCGACAAGGACTACGTGCGCACCGCGATCGGCGCGGGCGTGCCGAAGGGCGTCGTCGTGGCGCGCAACGTCTTCCGCAACGCGCTCATCACGCCGATCACAACGTTGGGCATGAAAATCGGCTACCTGCTCGGAGGCGCCATCGTCATCGAAGTCATCTTCGCGCTCCCCGGCATGGGCACGGCGATGTTCGATGGCATCAACGGCAACGAGCCGACGCTCGTGCAAGGTGTAGTGCTCATCGTGGCGCTCTCGTTCATCATCATCAATATCGTGGTTGATCTGCTTTACGTGCTGATTAACCCGAGGATTAGGACGGTGTGAGATGCTGTTCGGACAAAACGAAGTCGTCAAGGCGGCGGCGACCAAACCCAAGGTCAGGTTCAACCGCTTCAACAAGATGACGTTGGGATCGAAGATCTCGTTCATCGTGATCCTGCTGCTCGTCGTCGCGGCGGTGTTCGCTCCGGTGATCACGCCGTACAGCCCGATGGCGATCACCGAAAGCTATCAGGCCCCGACGGGCGCCCACCTGTTCGGCACCGACAACCTTGGCCGTGACGTGCTCACGCGAGTCATCTTCGGTGCGCGATACTCGCTCGTCATCGGTTTGTCATCGATCGCGTTCGCGCTCGTCCTCGGCTCGATCATCGGTGCGATCGCCGCCGTGAGCCGCGCATGGGTCTCCGAAATCATCATGCGACTGATCGACATCGTCATGTCGATTCCCGGCATCGCGCTCGCCGCAGTGTTCGTGGCCGTGCTCGGCCAGTCGATGATCGGCATCATCATCTCGATCGGCGTTCTTTACGTTCCGCAGATCGCAAGAATCGTGCGCGCCAACATCATCAGCGAATACGGCAAGGATTACGTCAGGGCGGTCATCGTCTCCGGCGCGCGTGCCCCGTGGATTCTCATCAAGCACGTCATGCGCAACATCGCGGCGCCGGTCATGGTGTTCACGACCCTCTCCGTCGCCGACGCGATCGTCTTCGAAGCGTCGCTGAGCTTCATCAATGCCGGCATCCCCGAGCCGACGCCTACATGGGGCAACATCCTGTCGTCCGCGAAGGAAGGCGTCATCTTCGGGTATTGGTGGCAGGCGCTGTATCCCGGTCTTGCGATCATGATCACCGTGCTGTGCCTGAACATCCTGTCCGAAGGCATAACCGACGCGATGGTGGCGGCCCCGACCGCCCCGGTCGAGAAGACCGCGGCCGACGTGGCTGCCGACCGCAAGGAAGACCGTCTGCTCACCGACCCGGTCGCGGCCTACGCCGAGCAGCATGATGCGCTCGTCGATTCGCTCACCAAGCTTCGCAACGCCGAACTCAAGCGCACCGATCGCCTTGAACCGTGGAGCACCGAACCCCCCGTGCTCGAGGTCAAGGATCTGTGCATCCAGTTCCCGCGCTACGGCGACGTCAACGTCGTCGACCACCTCAACTTCTCCGTACGCCCGGGGGAGACGATGGGTCTCGTCGGCGAGTCCGGCTGCGGCAAGTCGATCACCTCGCTCGCCATCATGGGCCTGCTCGACCCGAAGGCGAGAATCAGCGGCGAGATCCTGCTCAACGGCAGGAACCTCGTGGGATGCGACCAGCGCCAATACAATAAGATCCGCGGCCATGAGATCGCGATGATCTACCAGGATGCACTGAGCTCGCTCAACCCGTCGATGCTCATCAAGACGCAGATGAAGCAGCTGACGAAGCGCGGCGGCACGCGCAGCGCCGAGGAACTGCTCGAACTCGTCGGCCTTGATCCCAAGCGCACGCTTGAATCGTATCCGCACGAGCTTTCCGGCGGCCAGCGCCAGCGTGTGCTTATCGCCATGGCGCTGACCCGTGACCCGAAGCTCATCATCGCCGACGAACCGACGACCGCACTTGACGTGACCGTGCAGAAGCAGGTCATCGATCTGCTCAACTCGCTGCGCAAGAAGCTCGGCTTCGCCATGGTCTTCGTTTCCCACGATCTCGCGCTCGTGGCCAAGGTCGCCCATTCGATCACCGTCATGTATGCGGGGCAGGTCGTCGAGCAGGGTTCGACGAAGGAGATCCTCACCGACCCCCGTCACGAGTACACCCGTGGCCTGCTTGGCGCCGTCACGTCGATCGAAGCGGGCGCCCCGCGTCTGCACCAGGTGCCCGGCACGGTTCCGAGCCCGATCGACTTCCCGAAGGGCGATCGCTTCGCTCCGCGCTCCTCGCATCCGGACGTCGGCCTCGACACGAGGCCGGTCATGGTCCGTGTGCCCGGCACATGGCACTTCTATGCGGCGCAGCCGGACACCCCGTTGCCCGAACCGGCCAACTACACCCGTGCCGACGAACACATGCTCCAGGAGCCGGCCAAAGTGGAGAAGGCCTCCGAAGAAAACTCCGCGAGAGCCGCAGAAGCCGAGATCGGCGACATGACGATCACCGCTGCCGAAGACCCGCGGGACGGAAAGGAAGGCGCACGATGAGCGAACGCATCGATCTGACGAAACCCCATGAGAACAAGAACGTCCCGATCATCGAACTGAAGGACGCGAAGGTCGTGTTCACGACCCGTGCGGGTTCGGGCCTGTTCCACCGCAACAGGATCACCGCCGTCAACGGCGTGAATCTCAAGCTCATGCCGGGCAAGACGATTGGCATCGTCGGCGAGTCCGGCTGCGGCAAGTCGACGACGGCGAACGTGATGTGCGGACTGCAGTCGCTCACGTCCGGGCAGGTGCTGTTCAAAGGACAGGACGTCACGCATCGCACCGCGAAGGAGCGCATGGAAATCGGCCGTGTCGTCTCGGTCGTCTTCCAGGATCCGGCGACCGCGCTGAACGCCCGCATGAGCGTTGCCGATCAGCTCATCGATCCGCTCGCCGTGCACCATCTCGGCGGCAAGAAGGAGCGCGACAAGCGCGCCCATGAGCTGATCCGCATGGTCGGTCTGCCGTTCTCGGTGCTCGGCGCCCTCCCCGGGCAGCTTTCCGGCGGCCAGCGTCAGCGTGTGGCGATCGCACGCGCGCTTTCGCTCAACCCGGATGCGATCATCGCCGACGAGCCGACGAGCGCGCTCGACGTCTCGGTGCGCGCGCAGATTCTGAACCTGTTGAGCGATCTCAAACGTCGGCTCGGTTTGTCGATGGTCTTCATCAGTCACGACATCCAGACGATTCGCTACATCTCCGATGATGTCATCGTCATGAACCACGGCACGATCGTGGAACATGGCACCGCCGACGAGGTGATGCGCCATCCGGTCGACGACTACACGAGGACGCTCATGGCGGCCGCGCCATCCTTGCTGCATCCAACGGCCGAGGAGTGCGCATAGCGGCACACACGTCTCCGGCGGCGCGCGTCTCACGCGGCGTGCGCCACCGGACCGACAACACCCATCCACCATCCGTATCAACACGCCGAGTACCACGTTCGACGATGGGCCGGCGCGCCATATCCCATACACACAAAGGATCAATCATGGCACAGCAATTCCACGGCGTCATTCCGCCGGCGGTCACCCCGCTCACCGCAGACCAGGAGCTCGATCTGCCGAGCTTCACCCGCTCGATCAACCGCATGATCGACGCCGGGGTCAACGGCATATTCACGCTCGGCTCGTCGGGCGAGGTCGCGTTCAGCACCGATGCCCGCCGCGAGGAAATCATTCGCGCGGCGATCGACATCGTCGACGGTCGCGTGCCGGTGTTCGTCGGCTGCATCGACACCGAAACGAACCGCGTGATCGAACACGCCCGCCAAGCCCGTGAGCTCGGCGCGTCGGCGATCGTCGCGACCGCGCCGTTCTATGCGCTCGGCGGCATGGCCGAAGTCGAACGGCACTTCCGTCTCATCCATGAGGCGGTTCCCGATCTGCCGCTGTTCGCCTACGATATTCCGGTGTGCGTGCACACGAAACTGCCCGGCGACATGCTCGTGCGTCTGGGACTCGACGGCGTTCTTGCGGGCGTCAAGGATTCCTCGAACGATGACGTCTCGTTCCGTTTCCTGGTCGATGACAACAACAAGGCGGGCCATCCGCTGACGCTGCTCACCGGGCAGGAGGTCGTCGTCGACGGCGCCTACATGGCCGGCGCGGACGGCTCCGTCCCCGGACTCGCGAATGTGGAGGCGACCGCATACGTGCGCATGTGGAACGCCTACCGGAAAGGCGATTGGGGTTCCGTGCGCACCGAACAGGACAAGATGGCGGCGCTCATGCGCATCACCAGCGTCGTGCAGGGTGTGCAGGGGTTCGGCGCCGGCGTCGGCGCATTCAAGACGGCGCTCGCGTTGCTCGGCGTCTTCGATACGAATCAGATGCCCAATCCGGTCGCGCCGCTCGCCGGTGAGAACGTCGAACGCATCGCCGCGGTGCTTAAGGACTGCGGACTGCCGCTCGCTCGCACGCCGCTCGAAGTGAGCGAATCCACCGCCGTCAAGGGCTGAGGAAAGTCCCGGGCCGTGGGCTCGCCGCGATGTGCCGGCGCGTGGGATTCGACGCGCCGGCACATCGATCAGGCGTTGAACACGTACCGGTCAAGGCGGCGCATGGCCTCCTTGACGCGGCTCAAGGGCAATGCGAGATTGACGCGGATGCTGTAGGGGGCCTGGAACATGTCACCGTCCTGCCATGCGACGCCCACATCCCAGCCGCGTTTCTCCAACTCAGGCAGGCTCAGGCCGTGGCGTTCGCACCACTGCTCGCAGTTGAGCAGCAGCATGTAGGTGCCTTCCGGTTTGGACAGACTCACGCCTTGGAAATGCCCGGTGATGTAGTCGTAGGCGTAATCGACGTTGCCGGTGAGCACCGCCTTCAATTCGTCGAGCCACTCATGGCCTTCGGGCCGGTAGGCGCCGATCAGCGCGTGCATGGAAAGCACGTTCATGTCGTTGTAGTGGCATTTCGAGCTTTTGGCCACGATGCGGTCCCGGAGCGTGGGATTGTAGATGATGTGGTAGCTTCCCACCAGTCCGGCGAGATTGAAGGTCTTGCTGGGCGCGTAGAACGCCACGGTCCTGTTGCGTGCGTCCTCGCTGACCGATTGGGTGGGGATGTGCCGGTGGTCGCCCAACGTCAGATCCGACCAGATTTCGTCGGAGATCACCACGCAGTCGTTGGCCCGGTACACCTCCATGGCCTTCTCGATCTCCCAACGCTCCCATACACGCCCGCAGGGATTGTGGGGACTGCAGAAGACGGCCACATGGATGTGATGCTCCTTGAGCTTCCTGTCCATATCCTCGTAATCCATGCGCCATACGCCGTGCTCGTCCAGCGTGAGCGGGCTGTGGACGATGCGATAGCCGTTGTTCTCGATGCTCCGGGTGAACCCGATATAGGTCGGGCTATGCAGCAGCACGCCGTCGCCGGGGGCGGCGAACGCGGTCAGCGCGCTGATCACGCCGCCCAGGACCCCGTTCTCGTAGCCGATCGCCTCCCGGGTCAATCCGGTGACCCCGTTGCGCGTGGACTGCCAGTCGATGATGGAGCCGTAATAGTCGTCGGTGGGGGAGAAGTACCCGTAGGCGGGATGCTTCGCCCGTTCGATGATGGCCTGCGGGATCGTGGGCACGGTCGGGAAGTTCATGTCCGCCACCCACATGGGGATGACGTCGAAACCCTCACGTGGCGGGTCCGGCGCGAATCCCGGGTCGGTGCCCAGTCCGTCGACCGCGATCGAATCCATGCCATGCCTGTTCATGATGGACGTGAAATCATACGTCATTGTCCGACAATCCTTTCTCGGTCCGTGGTGGCTGGTCTCAATCTAAATCGGGCTCCTGACGGTGCCGTGGCCGTGGGCGGCGATTTGACCGTGTGGCGTGTTACGATGTGTGCCGTCACCAGACAGTGATCCGTTATCAGCGGGGAGTCTTCGGAAGAACGGCGGCAATCGCCCAGTAGAACCGACGGGATCGGCCCGAAACAGCCGAACACAAGCGGTCGCGCGGGTTCGCGGCCTCGAACGCAACGGTTCGGGGTGCGGCGGCCGGCGCGATAAGCGAGGTGGTACCGCGGTGCGGGGCGCATATCGGCGCCCGTCATCGTCCTCGTAGGCAGGAACGTCAGGCATTGGCTGTTCCGGGCGGAACACGGTTGGTTCCGGCCGCGAGACGATTGACGATCGGGTTCGCGGCCCGGCGTGACCTCCGTGGATCGGGCCGATGAACGTCGGCGCCCGGTGACGGCCATCAATGACGCTCCTGTAGGACCAGTGCACAGTACAAACAGGAGATTTACGGTGAGCGAAAACGTATATCCCAAGGCGAACGAGGGCGGCGAGACCGCGCACGTCGCGCCGAACCCCAGCTTCCCCGACATGGAGGAGACCGTTCTCGACTACTGGGACAAGGACGACACCTTCCAGAAGTCCATCGAACGCAACCCCTCCGGCGACCATAGCCAGAACGAATTCGTGTTCTTCGACGGCCCGCCCTTCGCGAACGGCCTGCCACACTACGGCCACCTGCTGACCGGTTACGCCAAGGATGTGATTCCGCGCTATCAGACCATGAAGGGCCGCAAGGTCAACCGCGTGTTCGGTTGGGATACCCACGGCCTGCCCGCCGAACTGGAGGCGCAGAAGGAACTCGGCATCGACTCGGTCGACCAGATCGAGAAGATGGGCATCGACAAGTTCAACGACGCCTGCCGCGCCTCCGTGCTGAAATACACCAACGAATGGCAGAACTACGTGCACCGTCAGGCGCGATGGGTGGACTTCGAGCACGGCTACAAGACCCTGAACATTCCATACATGGAATCTGTGATGTGGGCCTTCAAGCAGCTCTACGACAAGGGTCTGGCCTACCAGGGGTACCGTGTGCTGCCGTACTGCCCGAAGGACCGCACGCCGCTGAGCGCGCACGAGCTGCGCATGGATGCCGACGTCTATCAGGATCGCCAGGACACCACCGTGTCCGTGGCCGTGAAGATGCGCGACGAGGAGGACGCCTACGCCGTCTTCTGGACCACCACCCCGTGGACCGTGCCCACCAACTTCGCCATCGTGGTCGGCGCCGACATCGACTACGTCGAGGTGCGCCCGACCGAAGGCAGGTTCGCGGGCAAGAAGTTCTATCTCGGCAAGGACCTGCTGCCGCATTACGAGAAGGAACTCGGCGAGAACTACGAGGTCGTGCGCGAGCTCAAGGGCAACGAGCTGGAGGGGCGCCGCTACTACCCGGTCTTCCCGTACTTCTCGGGCGATGAGGCCGAATCCGAAGGCCATGTGCCCGGCCCGAACGGCTACACGATCTTCACCGCCGACTACGTCGACACCGTCGAAGGCACCGGTCTGGTCCATCAGGCCCCCTACGGCGAGGACGATATGAACACGTTGAACGCGCATGGCATCACGAGCACCGACGTGCTCGATGAGGGTTGCCGCTTCACCGCGCAATGCCCCGATTACGAAGGCGATTTCGTGTTCGACGCCAACCTGCCGATCCTGCGCAACCTGCGCGCCGGCGACGGACCGCTCGCCTCCATCCCGGAGGAACGCCGCGCGATCCTCTTCCAGGAGAAAAGCTACGTGCACTCCTACCCGCACTGCTGGCGTTGCGCCACCCCGTTGATCTACAAGCCGGTGTCCTCCTGGTTCGTGTCCGTGACCAAGATCAAGCCGCGTCTGCTGGAACTCAACCAGCAGATCAACTGGATTCCGGGCAACGTCAAGGACGGCCAGTTCGGCAAGTGGCTCGCCAACGCCCGCGACTGGTCCATCTCCCGCAACCGTTTCTGGGGCTCACCGATTCCGGTGTGGGTCAGCGACGATCCGAAGCATCCGCGTGTGGACGTCTACGGTTCGCTCGAAGAGCTCAAGGCCGACTTCGGCGATTACCCGCGCGACAAGGACGGCAACATCAACATGCACCGTCCGTGGATCGACAACCTGGTTCGCGTCAACCCGGACGACCCGACCGGCAAGTCGCACATGCGCCGCATCAGCGACGTGCTGGACTGCTGGTTCGAGTCCGGTTCGATGTCGTTCGCGCAGTTCCATTACCCGTTCGAGAACAAGGAGAAGTTCGAGCAGCACTTCCCGGCCGACTACATCGTGGAGTACATCGGCCAGACCCGAGGCTGGTTCTACCTGCTGCACGTGATGGCGACCGCCCTGTTCGACCGCCCGGCGTTCAAGAACGTGATCTGCCACGGCATCGTGCTCGGCTCCGATGGCCAGAAGATGTCCAAGCACCTGCGCAACTACCCGGACGTGAACGGCGTGTTCGACAAGTACGGTTCCGACGCCATGCGCTGGTTCCTCATGTCTTCGCCGATCCTGCGAGGCGGCAACCTGATCGTCACCGCGGACGGCATCCGCGACACCGTGCGCCAGGTCATGCTGCCGGTGTGGAGCTCCTACTACTTCTTCACCCTGTACGCCAATGCGGCCAACGGCGGCGCCGGATTCGACGCCCGCCAGCTGCGTGCGGACGAGGTCGCCGGCCTGCCGGAGATGGACCGCTACCTGCTGGCCCGCACCCGTCGCCTGGTGTTGGCGGCCGAGAAGGCGCTGAACGAGTTCGCCATCTCCGACGCCTGCGATGCGGTCTGCGATTTCATCGACGTGCTCACCAACTGGTACATCCGCAACACCCGCGACCGCTTCTGGAACGAGGATGTCACCGCGTTCAACACGCTGTACACCGTGCTGGAGGCGTTCATGCGCGTGCTCGCGCCGCTCGCCCCGATGGAGGCCGAGTCCGTGTGGCGCGGCCTGACCGGCGGTGAATCCGTGCATCTGGCCGAATGGCCGTTCGTGGTGGACGAGAAGACCGGCGCCGATACCGAGCTTGGCCGCGTGCTGGTCGACGATCCAGCCTTGGTGGATGCGATGGAGAAGGTGCGCGAAGTCGTTTCCGGCACGCTGTCGCTGCGTAAGGCCGCCAAGATCCGCGTGCGCCAGCCCCTTTCCAAGCTCACCGTGGTGGCCGGGAACGTGGAGGCCGTCAAAGCCTACGATGAGCTGCTGAAGGCCGAGCTCAACATCAAGAGCATCGAGTTCTCGACGCTGCAGGATGCCGCCGCCCACGGTCTGAAGATCGTGCACGAGCTGAAGGTGAACGCCCGCGCCGCCGGCCCGCGCCTCGGCAAGCAGGTTCAGTTCGCCATCAAGGCGTCCAAGTCCGGCGACTGGCATGTCGATGCGACGTCCGGCGCCCCCGTGGTGTCGACGCCGTCCGGCGATCTCGAGTTGGTCGAAGGCGAGTATGAGCTGATCAACCGTGTGGAGGAGGAGAACGCCACGGAGGCCGCCTCCTCGGTGTCCACCGCCCTGCCGACCGGTGGTTTCGCGATTCTCGACACGGCGCTTGACGCCGATCTGCTCGCCGAAGGCTACGCCCGCGACGCCATCCGCGCCATTCAGGACGCCCGCAAGGACGCCGGTCTGGACATCGCCGATCGCATCGCCTTGGTGCTGACCGTGCCGGCCGCCAATGTGGCCGATGTCGAGCAGTTCCGCGATCTGATCGCCCATGAGACGCTGGCCTCCTCCTTCGAGGTGAAGGAAGGCGCCGAGCTGGGCGTGGAGGTCGCCAAGGCGTGAGGCCGTGGCGGACTGACCGCGCCTGATGCGTGGTGCACGGGCGCGTGGAATGCACGAAGTGGTCCTGCCGTTTAGCGGCGGGACCACTTTTGTTGTTCCGCGGTATGCTATGGGGCTTACGTCAGATATTCGTTCAACCGTTCAATGCGGTCGGCATGCATATTTTGGATAAGACGTTTCGCTCTCACATGAATGAAGATGCATTGTCGTCATTCGTTATTCCGGTTATCACGCAAATCCATCTCCGTTTTTAACTTCGTGTTTGGGGTTGGACATGATGTAATGTCGGGACTTACAGGGGCTTGCTTTCTGGTGTTCGTACAAAGACGAATAATTCACTGAGCATTTCAAGTGCTCAACACATGCAAACGGCTTTATTACTGGTTCATATGTTTGTTACTCACTATCCGCAATATGCGTTTTGAATTCACGTCAAAGATAGATTCGCGCCATTTGGGTCATCTACCATCGCTCGATGGGAAGGCGGAGACAAGCCGCGTTTTCCAGTGTGAATGAATAGATAGAAATTCTTTATGAAGAGGATGGTTATGACGAATACACTGCGCAAGGGTGTCGCCGGATTATTGGTGGCGTTGTTGGGAATCACGATGTCAGCTTGCGGTACGTCTTCTGCACAAAGTGAGTCCGATACGAAGGTCGGTTCAAATCTTGAGGAAATCACCAAGCTTGCTAAGCAAGAGGGTAAGTTGGAGTTGATTGGTTATCCGGAAACGTGGGCTGGTTATGGCGATTCGTTCAAGGCGTTCACCAAGAAGTATGGCATCAAGATTCACGTTTCTAGCCCGGATGCTTCCAGCGCGGAAGAAATCCAAAGCATACAGACCCTCAAAGGACAGCCTTCTCAGCCCGATGTTCCCGATTTGGGTTATTCGTTCACTGATCCGGCTAAGCAGAAGAACTTGCTGAGTTCTTATACGCCGTCGGTGGCCAATGAATTGCCTGCCAATCTCAAAGATCCAGATGGAAAATGGGTTGGCGCATACTATGGCGTGTTGAGCATTGGCGTGGACGAAAGCAAAGTACCTGCAGTAACCAGTTGGAAAGATCTGCTCAAGCCTGTGTACAAGGGTAAGATCTATATAGGAAATCCTCGAGAGGGGGCCAGCCAGCTCGCTGCAGTCGCATCGGCTGCGCTTGCGAATGGGGGTTCGTTGGACAACATCCAGCCGGGTATTGATTTCTTCTCTAAACTCGCTAAGGATGGATATCTTGCCAAGGCTAGTGGCACGGCGCAGGCTTTGACTACCGGACAAGCTGCTGTGGTGCTCGATTGGAATTATAATTTCAACGGCATCCGTGACGAAGTTGAGAAGGCCGGCGTCAAGCTTACGGTCAATGTGCCGACGGATGGTGTATTTGGCAATTATTATGCTCAATCCGCGTTGGTGGATGCCCCGCATCCAAACGCCGCAAGGTTGTGGCTTGAATGGTTGCTGAGTGATGATGGTGCCAATATTTATGCTGAGCATGGCGCTATCCCGGCGAGATTCCAAGAGATGAAGAAAGCCGGTACCCTGACCAAGGAAGCTGAAGCCGGATTGCCTGATGCCGACACGCTTAAGCGGATCAGCTTCCCGAACATCGAGCAAGGTAACAAGATGTCGCAGTTGGTGGTCAAGAACTGGGGCAGTCAAGTCGCTAACTTCGAATAAGGCATCATGAGATGCAGAGTGGAGTGGCGTAATTATCATGATGAACGTTACCGGGGATGCCTCCTCTAAGCGGCAACGGGCTAAGCAAGGCGTGTCGCGTACGAAGCTCATTGGATGGCTAGGGCTGCTGCCGTTCGCAGTATTCATGACCTTGTTTCTGGTCATCCCAGTGCTGTTTAATTTCTGGCGAAGTCTACATGATAGTTCCGGAGCATGGTCGTTGCAGCCGTTGCGAGGCATTTTTGCTCCTGAATACCTTAATGCCTACGTGAACACCATTAAATTATCTTTGGTCACTGCTTTATTGGGTGGCCTGCTGGGTCTACTGCTGGCATGGGCGCTCTGCACGGCTACCAAGCCACGATGGCTGGCCAAGATTATGCTCTCATTTTCAGCTGTAGCCTCCCAACTAGGTGGCGTCCCGCTGGCCTTCGCCTTTATCGCATTGATGGGTACCGAGGGAGTGCTGACTGTGGCTATTCGGAATGTCAGCGGTGTCGATATCTCGAAGTTCCTTGATTTGTCCTCCTTCTGGGGATTGACCGTGGTTTATTTATACTTTCAGATTCCTTTGATGGCTGTACTCATTATGCCGCCTATCTTAGGTTTAAAGAAAGAGTGGTCGGAATCCTCCGCTTCATTGGGTGCCAGTGCCTTGCAGACGCTGATGCGTGTGACCATTCCAGTTCTGACACCCGCGATAATTGGCACTATGTTGCTTCTGTTTGCCAATGCCTTTGCTGCCTATGCTACTGCCTATGCACTCAGCGGAGGGTCGGCGAATCTTATTGCCATTATGGTGGGCGTCTTCCTGACAGGCAACGTATTTGTGGATGAGAATTTTGGTGCTGCGCTCATTGTCGGAATGATTGCCATCATCCTCGTGGCCTTCATCATGCGTTCTGTGCTTGAAAGGAGAACTGCGAAATGGCTGCAGTGACTACTGATTCGAAGGCCGTCTCGTCAGTAAAGTCGGAATCGCGGATTGGTGCCGAGACGAACCACGATTCCGCTAGTGGTGCCAAATGTTTTGCGGGAAATGCGTTTTCCGACGTTCGACGGAACCATCCGAGGTATGTGGGGCAGACAATAGTATTAAGCGTTTGCGCGGTGTTTTTCCTGTTACCTCTTCTCGCTTCGCTTTGGTTCGGAATCCATTTGCCCGGCACCTTCATCACTTTTGATCCGTTGATGGAGATTGTTCACATGCCTGGTATTGGTGAGTCGATTGCTCTCAGCATTGGACTGGCCTTAATGACGTGTCTGCTTTCTTTGGTGCTTATGTTGCCAACTTTGTTAATTTTACATTTAAAAGCACCGCAGATGTTGCCTGTGGCGGAGGGCTTCTCCGTGTTGCCATACGTAGTGCCTGCCATTGCCTTAGTCAGTGCTGTGGGGCCTTTGTATCGCATCATCCTGCCTCAGGCGTTAAATAGTCCGCTGGGCTTAGTTCCTCTCTATATGGTGGTGATAATGCCATTCGTGTACCGTTCCCTTGATGCGGGCATTCGGGTTGTTGATGTGCGCACGCTTTGGGATGCGAGTTCATCATTGGGGGCAGGTGCGGTTACCACGTTGGTGCGTGCCATCCTGCCTAACCTTCGCAGTGCCATCATGTCGGCATCGTTGTTGGGATGCGCAATTGTTTTAGGTGAATTTGCTATTGCTCAGCTTTTGCTCAAGACTACATTTCCTGTGATTCTTTCGCAGGTTGGTACTGCGCATCCGCACTCGGCTGCAGCGTTGGCCTTCATCACGATTATGGTCACATGGATACTGCTTGGACTGCTGTCAATGGTTGGAGGAACTGGCAAACATAAAACCGCACAATACAGTAGTAAGGAAAACAAATGACGACAGTTGCTGTGAGTTCTTTACCACAGGGGACATCCGTCACGTTGCGTAATGTGACTAAATCCTTCGGGACTACGAAGGTGCTCAATGGACTTGACCTCGATATTCATTCCGGTGAGTTAGTCGCATTGCTGGGACCTTCGGGTTGCGGCAAGAGTACGTTGCTGCGCATAATCGCTGGTTTTGAAGCCGCAGATCAGGGTTCAGTGTTACTGGATGATGTTGATGTGAGCGGTGTGCCGACAAATCGTCGTGACATCGGACTGGTGTTTCAAGCCTACTCGCTGTTCCCCCATTTGAACGCGGTCGAAAACGTCATGTATGGGCTCAGCATACGACATGTGGCCAAGACAGAGGCGAAAAGCAGCGCCGTTGAGCTACTGGCTAGTGTGGGGTTGGCTGATTACGCAGATCGTTATCCAGCGCAGCTATCAGGCGGTCAGCAACAGCGCGTGGCGTTGGCTCGTGCTTTGGCCACTAAACCGCGAGTTTTATTGCTCGACGAGCCCTTGTCGGCTCTTGATGCCAAGGTGCGTGTGCAGTTGCGGGACGAAATCCGTGCTTTGCAATTAGAAACTCATACCACGACCATAATGGTTACGCATGATCAAGAAGAAGCTCTTGTGATGGCCGACCGGATTGCTGTTATGTACAACGGACGCTTCGAACAAGTTGGAACGCCTGCAGAAATCTATCATTCGCCTGCCACTGCGTTTGTAGCAGGGTTTGTCGGATCTATGAATGTGCTGCCTGGCGTGTTGTCGACCGATGGAACGGCACAGACGATTGGTTGTCGCGTGCCTGTACACGCAGCAGCCGGTGCGGCGACGTTGACCCCCGGTCCTGTTGATGTGTTCGTCAGGCCGGAGGAGCTGCGTTTGCAAATTGCCAATGATGACCTCAATGATCACGATGCTGTATTGGGAACGGTTACATCAACTGTATTGCGTGGCGCATTCACCAGTGTAATGGTTGCCATGGGTGACGGATTGCATCTTCGTGTAGATTTGCCGTCGAAGGACGCACAGCTGTTCACTCCGGGATGCTCGGTAATGGTGAGGATTGCCGACGAGCCTATGTTATGCACAGCGCGAAGAGTCGAGTGTGTTGCTTAATTCCGCCTCTACCGATAAAAATCGTCACAACGAATTACGGAATCCGCGGGATTCTGCGAAAGGACTTTCTATGCAACAAAAACTTCTCCTTATTGGTGTGGACGGAGTACGCCTTGACATTGTGCGTAAAGAAAATCACGCACCGAATATTAATCGGATTCTCAATAATGGATCTTCGGCTGAAATGACAATGGAAGTGCCTACTATATCAGGGCCGGGATGGTCATCGATACTTACGGGCACCACTCATGCTCAGCATGGGGTGCAGGACAACACCTTCCGTGGAAATCGTTTATACGAGTGCCCCGATTTTCTGACACGTGCGGCTGTTGCTCATCCGATGATGAAAACGGTTGCCGCTTCAAGTTGGCCCCCATTGGTGGATCCTGCAGGTCCTGGTCCGGTTATTGCAACACGCAACGATCAGATTATCTCTTGTCATCACCGTTTGGTGGTACGCGATGGTGAGACGTATGGGTACCGTCTTGCCGACAGTGAAATTGCACGGTTTGCGGTGATATCAATATGTAATGATCCCGCCGATGTCTCCTTCATCTATCTTGGTGAGGTGGATGAGGCTGGTCATTTGTATGGTGGTATTAGCGAGGAATACGAATCCGCGCTATCCCGTGTGGATGAGCATGTCGGTGAAATACTTGATGCAGTCGAACGTCGTTCGTCCAATTATCCGGACGAGGATTGGTTGGTGTGCATTACGACTGATCATGGACATCTTGACGAAGGTGGGCACGGCGGTGCCGATCCGGTACTACGGCGTTCCTTCTTTGGCGCATTGCGATTAGGAGCTCGCTCAAGTGATCAGTACTCGTTTGAGTCCATGCGTCCTGAACAGATTGCCGGATGGATGTTGCGACACCTTGACACACCGATTCGGTGAAAGACGGTATCGGTGACCTTATAGCGGCTGGACTTCCAGCCGCTATATTTGTTACGGTGTGTCTTGAGAAACGGGCCACTGTCTCTGTACTTCGCCTTACGATAAAGATGACCTAACTTATTCACGGGCACTACCGTCGCCCCACAGAAGTTGGCTGATGTCGTCCACGCGGCGCGTGGAGACGCCGGCCATGTACATCTCCATGAGCGTCTCCTCGACGCTTTCCTCACGTCGCCGGCAGCGCTCGATCACCTTGCTGCGGAACACCTCGCCCTTCAGCTTCGGGACCTGAAGGTTCAGCTTGCCGGCCTTGGCGGTCAGGTGGCGGTCGTAGTGGCCGGCGCGGAAGGCCTTCCTGTCGCCGCTTCTCTCGTATCTGGCGGCGTTGGCGATTTCGTCGACCTCCGCGTCAAGCATCAGGTCGATGGTTTGCTCGACCTTCTTGCGCACCATCCGGTCGAGCCTGGACTCGAACATGGCCTGATCGAACTGTATGATTTCCTTGGGCATGGTTCCCGGCCTCTTTCCATTCGCGGTTTTCATGTGTAAGCGACTGAAAATCGTACCAAAGCCGGGCCATGTCCTTTTCATCGGAACTCACAACCGAATCTGCGCAAGAAGACGGGCGTTATCAAGGTCGGCGCCTGGGTCTTTTTCTACGGACCTCCGCCACCTCCCGCATCAACGCGTTCTCCAACTCCAGCTCCTCGACCCTGCGACGCCAACGCCTCCGCGTCATCATCATCGGCTGCGGACGGCCGGCGACGGGAGTCAGCGGGCTTATTGCCCTGCGCGGCGTTCCCGTTTTGGGGCCGCAACGCGGCCATGCCGCCCTTGCGGTACGCCCTGACCCAGCCATGCACCGCGCCGACGCCCGCGCCGAGCCGTTCGGCGGCCTGTTTCTGCTGTATGCCGCCCAGCACCGGTTCGATCGCCTTCAGCCGTGTCTCCAGGGGGATGATGGGTTTGGCCATATGGCCAGCATACCGGGGATCCTTTGCCAGCCGGCGTTCCGGGCACTGCCTGGTCGGATAACCCAGGTGCTCCACCACCTAGGCCGTGGTCATCGGCGTGGTGAAATACAGGCCCACCGCACGCTCTCGTTCCTCAAGACTGAACATACGAAAAACCTTTCGCTCAGTCTCCAAGAAAACGTTCGCAGCCCCTTATCCCGCATTCGGCCTAACTTCTATTGAACAGACACACTTGCGATCGCATACCTGGCCATGACCTCCGTCTTGGTCATGCCGTTCTCGACGTGGTCGCGTGCGGCGGCGACCTTCGTCTCCCAGTCGTAGCGTCTGCCGCCGTTGCCTCCCATGACCGCCTCCTCGCCACCGGACCTGTACGTATGATCCATTTTTCCGCGGTCCGTCTGGGCATGGCAAGCCGTCTGGCGAGCGTGTCCCCGCCGGCTCCGGCCTTGATGGGTTCCAGCGCCTCGCGCCGGAACCCGTCGTCGTAGTGTTTCCTTCAATCCTCACGCATACGAAAGAACCGCACCTCCGATTATCGAATCTGAATTTCCTCAATCCAACAATCGGGGTGCGGTTCATTTTTTACCTACCACCTTCTTATATCAATCTTCAAGTGGAGAGGGAATCACTTCTTGACGGAAGAGGTCTCCGGCCACAGGGATTCATAAGGATGTCCGGTCAGTTCCTCGCAGACCAGACGCGCCTCATCGGACACATCCTTCTTATCTCCGCCATTTTCAAGACGCTCGATTTCGCTCTTCAGTACGGCGTGCGTATCGGCATCGAGGTAGATGTGCCTGGAGAGCCACAGAGCATACGCAATCAGCATCACGGTGCCCAAGAAGAAGATGAGCGTGATACTGAAACGTACCTGAGCTGGGGTGGTCTCGTAGTTCTTCATAGTCGCGGAGTTATAGCCTGTGAACTCCAGTAGAATGCCGGCGATCCAAGTGGCGATTGCTCCAGTGGACTTACGGAAGAAGGTCATCACGGATGCGTACAGACCGGCACGGTCGCCACGCGTCATGATGTAATCAACATCCGGCATGAACGGGAACAGGTTCCAAGGGGTGAATTCCAGCAGGGCTCGACCGCACTGGTAGACTAGCGAAGCGATGATGAAAATCCAGAACGGGTTGTGAATATTCAGCAGGTAGACCGCGATGTAGACTACCATTGCCGCGATGATGCTAATATAGCTCAGACGGAAAATGAACCTCGGGCCCTTCACCACCATGAGCTTCGTTGCGACGATGGTCACCGGAATACCGACGATGGATAGAGCTTGGAGCGTCCAAGGCCAGCTTTCTCCGGCACCGGTAATGCAGCACACAATGAAAGTCGGTAGCAAGGTGGAAAACAAATCTTTGCCGGTGAAGGACAACAGGTACACCGCAAGATGGGTGCGGAATGCCTTGTTATGGAAGGTCTCTGCGTATTCGTGAATGGAATTCTTGATGAAGTCGCTGATCTTCACCTTAGGCTGGTTTGTATGTTCCTCAATGAACTCGTCGGTAATTGGGCGTTCCCAGGTGCCGAAGGTGGAGATGGCGATGGCGATGACGAACAGGATGGTCCAAGCGATGCCTGCGACGAGGTATGCGTTGGGGTTGTTCGCCTGCTTAAGCACAGCAAGGATAATGAACACGATTGCAGTTCCGGTTGAGGAAATGACCATACGAGAACCGGACAGCACGGTACGTTCCTTGTAATCGCGAGTCATTTCCGTAGGCAGGCACTCCCACGGGACGATCAGCATGGCGATGATGATCTCCATCGCGACATAGACCGCAAGGTAGTACAGCCAGCTAGTGGACGAAATCCAGAATAGCGGGAACACACAGGTGAAGAGGATAAGACCTGTCACCAGGAAGAAATGACGGCGTCCGAACTTCTGTCCGAGCTTGGTCGTGTAGAAATTATCGGTGATGAGGCCAAGGAAAAGATTCCAGATGCAGTCCACGATACGGCCTGCTGCTGCGATGCTGCCAGCGATGACGGGATTGAAACCCTGAGCCAGTGTCAGGTAGGCGAAGATAACGCCGGAGACGATATTGTTCCAGCCGCCGCCCATCAAGTCGAGCATGCCGTAGTAAATTCCGCGTTTAATGTTAATTGGATGTGCCTTGTAAGGCCAATGTAAGGCGTTCGTTGCCATGTTTTTGTCTTTCTTTGTGTTGCACTACCGTTTTTCTCATCATCTTTGTGAGTTTTAAACGGCTGTGCGGAAAAGGTAACAACCACAATGTATATAAGGATGTGAACGCGTGAAAAGAATTGCCTTTTTTTGCAATGAATGTCAGATAAGAACAATTTGGCATATTCTTTGTGACTGCAGGACTGTGCAGTGTAAATGCTATTTTTAACGGCTGAAATAGCTCAAGGGCAGACGACCGGTTGAATTGAGGTGAACGGGTTGAACGAAACTGCCTTCGAACGTAGATTCCGTCGTGCTGATATGAAGGATTTGCCAACCATACTGAGGAATCACGAGCATGCACGTGAATTGATGGCCGCCAATGGCAATCCGACGCAATGGGGGCACACGTTCCCACGTGGAGAAGTGGTTCGTAACGACATCGCAAAGCGGCGTACCCTTTCTTCGGCGGTGGCCAGCTCGCGCTGGTAGCCACCTATCTGGCCTTGTTCTGGACGCTTTTTTGCGGAATGAACATCAGTATCGCGCAGGGAATCATCGGCACCAGCGCCATCATCAGCGCCATATCCGCGCTGATGTTCGGGGTGTTTGACGACAATCTATATCGATATCGGATAGGGCGTAGGTTCGGACGGTGTCATCTCATGTTGATGCTTATTGCGCCGTCGCTGCTCATCGGTGTATTGCTGTGGATTCCCGGATCGCCAGTGCCGTTGTACGCGTGCGTTTACGTGCTATGGGTGGTGCTGGCCCAGGCTTTTCAGGCGTACTACAACCCGTTGCCTGGCGAAATGACGAAGGATTTCAGCCAGCGGACGAAGTTGTCGACCACCAGAATGTTCATTTCCACTTCTGCCGCCACTTTCATACCACTCGCCGGAAGCTGGGCGTTGTCGATATACGGCGAGACCAAGGCGACCGCTTACATGGTAGTGGCCATAATCTCGACTTTGATGTTCTCCTGCGCCGTGGTGATTACCTGGAAACGCACGTGGGAGTTGACGTCCGATGAGGCCGGCTTTGGCGAATACGCCAACGGCACGGTGCATGAGTCGCATCTTGGACTGCGCGGTTGGATTCGCCGCGTGGCGCATGTGATGCGTGAGTATGCCACGACGTTGCGCATCCGCGAATTCCGCAAGCATCTGACGATTTTCCTGTTGGTACAGACATCCTCTGATGTCTTCGGTCAAACGTTCCTGTTTTTTGTTTTGTATGACTGGAATAAAACGGCGGCCTTTGCGTCGCTGTTGTTGGGTTGTTCCATCGTATCGTTGCCGTTTATGCCGGCATTCGGCAAAGCGGTGGTGAGATTCGGCGTGCGAAAGCTTTATGCGTTCGGCCTTTGCCGGAATGCTGCTTGGCGTGGTTTGGCTGGCATTGGCATGGATTCTGACGGGTGTTCTGCCCGTTGCAGCATGGATGGTGCTGTCCGTTATCGCATCGTTGTGGTTCCTTGTATTCAAGGCGCTTGTCGGATACCTGCCGTGGACGGTATTGGTGTTCATGCCGGATATCGATCAGATTGTTACGCGTCGGTATCGTTCGGCCACTTTTTCCAGTGTACAGTCTTCCCTCCGACAGCTTGGTTCGGGCATCGTCACCATCGGCGTTGGAATGGTTCTCGCCATGGTCGGATTCGATTCCTCCCTTCCCCAGCAGTCGTGGAAGGCGTCGATTGGTGTGGCTGTGGTTATGTTGGGCTTTTGCACTGTCTCGATGATCGTGTGCTGGATTGTGTCGTCACGTCTGATAATCAACCAACAGACCGATCTTGATGTTTTGCATGAGGTCGAACGTTTGCGTGCCGGGGGAGACAAGGCTGATGTTGATTCCTCTGTGCGGCGTACCGTGGAGCGGCTCACCGGTCTTCCATATGAGGAATGCTGGAAATAGCATGAGGAAATAAAAGCCGATGCAAAATCGCCTACGTCATTTCATATTCAGCATTTCGAAAACTATACTGCAGGAGATGCGTTTACCTAACATGGGAGGGCAGTATGTCTAGGCGCAAAACATATCCCGGAATTGTCGATGTCGCACGTGAGGCGCAGGTGTCTCCTTCAACTGTTTCGCGGACTTTCTCCCGACCTGGTTACGTCAGCAAAGCCACTGCGAAACGAATTTTCGATGCCGCGAACCGTCTCGGATACCGGTCTAAGGAGATCGCGCCCGTCACGACCCTCGAGGTCAAGCATCATCTTATTCTGCTCATTGTCTCCGATATCAGCAATCCCGCGTTCGCGCAACTCATCCGCTGTATCCAGCATGAGTGCATGCGCGAGAACTACGGTCTGCTCATCGCCGACACGGAGGAGACCAAAATAAACGAGCGCGATAGTCTCCACGACTTCAACAATGTGGACGGCGTCGTGCTGGCGTCTTCCCGATTGAGTGACACCATGATTCGAAAATTCGCGCAACATCACAAAGTGGTCATGGTCAACCGCGAGGTGCGTGGCATACCATCCGTAATACCGGATTACTCGTCCAGCTTCGAATCCATGGTCGACCGTCTCATCGCGCTCGGCCATACCAGCATCACTTATCTCACCGGGCCGGAAGCCTCTTGGGCGGAAGGCATGCGCTGGCGCACGCTATTCGACGTGTGCAAAAGGAAGAACATGCCTTTGAAACGTCTTCCGGGCAAGTACCCGACTCTCCAAGCCGGTCAGGAGGCGTTCCGGAAGTTCATGAAGCAGCCCAGTTCCACTGCGATAATTACCTACAATGATCTGCAGGCAATGGGGTTCATCACCTCGGCGAGGCAGCACCACGTGGAAATCCCTGGGCGTTTTTCGGTGATCGGCATCGACGACACCCCGAATTGCACGCTTATTTCCCCCTCGCTCAGCAGTATACACATCGACCGTCGCGAGGCGGGAAAAACCGCGACCGCCATCTTGTTCGGTATGGTGAACGGCCGGAATCAATCGAACGCGGGCAAACAGGGCCTTTGGGAAATACCTACCAGCTTCATAGAACGGGATAGTATCGGCATTCCGCTTGCGGATTGTTAGCCCATAGCTTTCAATCTCGCCGGGGTCCGGTGCTGCCACGTGCGATGAAACGAGAGTCCAACATAATCGGTTTCAGCAATCGATGGAGGTTTCCTCCGCGCAGTCGACTGACCAATTCATCCACCGCCATTTTCCCTATCGTCGCACGATCGATATGAATCGTCGACAATGTCGGATTGACGATTCCGCTGATGGGAATGTCGTCGATTCCCACAACAGACACCTTTTCGGGGACTTCCATTCCGCATTCCTCCAGCGCGGCCATGAAGCCGACGGCCATGATGTCGTTATAGGCGATCACCGCAGATGTGGCATGTTGCGAGAATTGTGGGAGACAGGCGAATCCTCCGCTGTAGGTGGGAGCGGAACATGGTATGCAGTTCAAAGCGATATCATTCTGTCGGCATATGCTGACCAGCGTCTCCTTCCTGACCATATTCTGCCATGAATCCGTTGGCCCTGATAAATAGGTTAGGGACTCATGCCCCAGGGAGCGCAACTCATGGACGGCCTGTTCCAGACCCGTACGAGTATCCGCAATCACCGATTTGATGCCTTGTACCGCCCGGTTGATAAGCACCAAGGATTTTATCTTCGCCATCTTCTTGATATTCGCGTCGGACAATCGCGACGAGACGAGTATGACGCCGGCAACGTACGCCTCCATCAGACCCAACATAATACGTTCGATCGAGCTCATCTCTTGCGAGTCGATGATCATTATCGAATATCCGTACTTCCGACACTGCTGCTGGATGCTCTTCACGAATTCCGCGTATACCGGGTTTCCAACGTCGTTGATCACCACGGCGATCAATTTGCTGGACTCGTCATGCGCGTATGCAGAACCTTTGCGCGGCACATAGCCGATTTCCTCCGCCACACGGTATATGGTCCTCAATGTATCGGCGTTGACGCGCTCAGGATGAGAAAAGGCTCGAGACACCGTGGCAACGGATATCCGAGCGGCTTTGGACACATCGCTCAGGCTAACGCGATGATGTGCCGGAAACTTATCATCCACAATTTCCCTTCCGATGATTTATCCCTTCACTTCGGTAGGGGGCTGCGTGATTATCTCCAAGAAAACGTCCGCAGCCCCTTATCCATAAAAGAAAACCGCATCTCGATTATCCGAATTTCTTCAGTCCGATAATCGGGGTACGGTTAAAAGCGTCAGCTTTTTATTTCCCTTTTACATCAGGCTTGATGCTCTTCCGGGCGGTTCTGCTCAGCCCACAGCTTGTGGAAGACGCCGGGCATATCCACGCGACCATAGGTGTGAGCTCCGAAGAAGTCACGCTGTGCCTGGGTCAGTGCAGTAGGCAGACGCTTCGAACGCAGTCCGTCGTAGTACGCCAAGGAGCTGGAGAAGACAGGCGTCGGAATGCCTGCGTCGATGGCCGCCTTGATGACTCGACGCCAAGACTCCTGTGCGTCGGCAAGGAACTTGGCGAAGTACGAATCGAGCGCCAGTGCCGCCGGATGGCCGTTGGTGTAGGCGTCGGTAATACGGTTGAGGAACTTCGCACGAATGATGCAGCCTCCACGCCAGATCTTGGCGACGGCTCCCAGGTCGATGTTCCAGCCATACTGCTTGGCACCATCCTCGATCTCGTTGAGTCCCTGAGAATAGGCGATGATCTTGGAAGCGAGCAATGCGCGACGCACGTCTTCGATGAAGGTCGCCTGGTCCCCCACGGTGATGGCATTGTTGGGGCCTGCAGGCGCGCTGTCCTGCGCGGCTTGCCTCAGCTCAGGATGGCTCGACAGCGCACGCGCGAACACAGCCTCTCCGATGCCGGTGACAGGGGAACCGAACTCCAGTGCGGTCTGCACCGTCCACGTACCAGTGCCCTTCATACCTGCGCGATCGACGACGACATCGACGAACGGCTTGCCGGTACGCTCGTCCTTCTCATGAAGGATATCGGCGGTGATCTCAATCAGATAGGAATCAAGATCGCCCTTGTTCCAATCGGCGAACACATCGCCAATCGCCTCGGGGGAAAGTCCCAGACCGCGACGCAGAATGTCGTAGGCTTCGCCGATGACCTGCATGTCGGCGTATTCGATGCCGTTGTGCACCATCTTGACGAAATGTCCGGCGCCATCGGTGCCGATATGCGTGACGCAAGGCTCACCGTCGACCTTGGCAGCGATGGATTCAAGAATCGGACCAAGGGTCTTCCACGATTCGGCGGTGCCTCCCGGCATAAGGGAAGGACCGTTCAGAGCGCCTTCCTCGCCACCGGACACGCCGCAACCGACGAAGTGGAATCCAGCGGCGCGCACTTCCTTCTCACGCTTGATGGTGTCCTTGAAGTAGGAGTTTCCACCGTCGACGATGATGTCGCCAGGCTCGAAGGCCTCTTCGAGCTGCTTGATCACGGCATCGGTCGGAGCTCCGGCCTTGACCATGATGATGGCGGTACGAGGACGTTGCAGGGAAGCGGCGAATTCCTCCATGGTCTTAGCAGGAATGAAATTGCCTTCGGTGCCGTGCTCAGCCAGCAGCTTTTCAGTACGCGAGTAATGGCGATTGAACAGTGCCACGGTGTTGCCGTGGTGGGCGAGATTGCGGGCCAGGTTGCTGCCCATTGCAGCGAGACCGATAACGCCGATGTTAGCTTGTGCTGTCATGATTGTATCCCCTTGCTGTTGCCGTTCGTTCAAATGAATGATATTGCTGAGAGCCAATCCCAATTGACTCAATGCCTCGTGGCATAGCATCTCTGGAGGCAAGTTGGAAATGAGCCGTATGCCGTGCTCATCAGCCTCGAGAGGCTCCAAAGTGTCAATCTGCGATTGCAGAAGCTCGACGGGCATGAAATGCTCACGCTGCGTCATACGTTCGGCGATATCGGTTTTATCGAGATCAAGCTCGACGAAAACGACTTGTGCGTTCGCCTCTCGTAGGATGTCGCGATATGCGCGTTTCAACGCGGAACAAGTGACGATGGTGTTGGCTCCCTTGCCTGCCTGCTCGGTGATCCAATCGCGTAGGCTGCGAAGCCAGGGCCAACGGTCCTCATCGGTCAGTGGATGACCAGAGGCCATTTTGTCGATATTGGCTTGGGGATGGAAATCGTCGGCTTCGGCATATGGCCATCCCAATTCGTTTACGAGTTCCTGAGCCATGGTCGTTTTACCGGTGCCTGTCACACCCATGACGATCAGACTGACGGGTTCGGCATTGGAATCAAGCATGGATTCTCCTTGAATGGAAAGGGCGATCAGACCCGAATACGTTCCAATCGCCCGATAATGAACCGGTGGCTAAATCACCACTCGTGCATGGTGCCGTCAAGCAGGCGGTCAACGGGGAGCGGAGCCGGCTGGTACGGATACTTCGCCGCAAGCTTCTCGTCGAAGTCGACGCCCAGCCCCGGCTTGTTGCCCGGGTGCAGATATCCATCCTTGAAGGTGTACGAAGTGTGGAACACCTCGAGAGTCTCCTCGGAATGCTTCATGTACTCCTGGATGCCGAAGTTCGGAATCGCTAGGTCAAGGTGCAGGTTCGCAGCCATGCCGACCGGGGAAACGTCGGTCGGACCGTGGAAGCCAGACTTGACACCAAAGAGCTCGGCGAAGGCCATGAGCTTCTTCATGTGGGTCAGACCACCTGTGTGGGTGACGGCGGAACGCACGTAGTCGATGAGCTGTTCCTTGATCAGGGTGATGTAATCGCTCCACGAGTTGATAATCTCGCCGATGGCGATAGGCGTGGTGGTGTGCTCACGCACGATGCGCAGGAATTCTTGATTCTCCTCGGCCGGAGTGGAGTCTTCCATCCAGAACAGGTCGTACGGCTCGAGCGACTTGCCGAAGCGAGCTGCCTGAATCGGGCTCAGACGGTGGTGGGAATCGTGCAGCAGGATGAGGTCCTTGCCGTACTTGTTACGAACTTCCTCGAACACTCCCGGAAGCGTGTTGAGGTAGGTGCGTGCGTCCCAAACCTCTTCGACCGGCACCGTGGTACGGCGGGCAGGCTCGTAGTCGTAACGCAGGCCCTTCTCGCCGGCGCCCTGCTGGGAGTTAGCGGAACCGGCGACACCGTAGGTGGACGGAATGCCCGGCAGAGCGAACTGAATACGGGTGGCCTTGAAGCCCATGTCGCGGTACATGTCGATGGAATCGAACAGGCTCGGGAAGTCCACACCGGAAGCGTGGGCGTAGGTCAGAATGCCGGTGCGGGAAGCGCCGCCCAGCAGCTCGTAAACCGGGACGCCGGCCTTCTTGGCCTTGATGTCCCACAGTGCCACATCCACAGCGGAGATGGCGGCCATGGTCACCGGTCCACGCTTCCAGTAAGCACCCTTGTACAGGTACTGCCAGATGTCCTCGATGTTGTCCTCATTCTTGCCGATAAGGCTCGGAGCGATGGTCTCTAGGTACTTCGCGGCGACGAGCTCACGTCCGTTCAGCGTGGCGTCACCAAGTCCAACGACGCCGTCAGTAGTGGTGATGCGGAAAACGACGAAATTACGCCCCGGGCTGGTCACGAAGACTTCAGCTTTTTCGATTGCCATGGTTATTCCTTCCTGTTATGACGCGGCGCGTCCGCGTCATAATCCCCACCTACGGCGAGGAAGCTTATGTTATCGGTTATTTGATTATGTTTATGGTTGTGGTCACGCGGCTGTCGCCGAAGACAGCTCGTTGACGAGTTCGCTCACCTTGTTGGTGAAAGTGGCGTTGGCGCCAAGATCCTTGTCCAGGTAGGACACGGCTGGGGTGACGTCATCGTTGACGGCAAGTTTCCTCACCTCGTCGAGATTCACGTCCTTGGCCTCCGTGTTTCCAAATCGACGCAGGAACACGATCCATGCGGCGACAGCACGTGCCGGAGCCGTGATGTCGCGACCGTCCGCAAGCGCGTGCTTGGCGACAGGCACGATTCGTACCGGCAGCTTTTGCGAACCATCGGTGGCGATTTGGAAAAGGTGATGGTGAATGCGCGGATTGGAGAATCGCTCCAACAGCTTGGCACGGTAGTCGTCACTGGAGACGGACAGGTATGATCCGGCCAGATCCCACCATTCATTCACCCATGCCCGCAGCTGCGGGTCAGCGATGGCCTCGGCCACCGACTCATGACCGAACAGCGGGCCGACATAGGCGAGAGTGGAATGCGAACCATTGAGCATCCACAGTTTGCGCTGCTCGTAGGGCTCCACATCATCCGTGATAACGGCACCGGCCTTGTCCCATGCAGGACGTCCCTTCGGGAAGTCGCCTCGGATGACCCATTCGAGGAACGGTTCCGTGCGCACCGGCGCCACGTCGTACCATCCCTTGTCCTGTGCCACGGTCTGCAGTTCGGCGTCGGTGGTGGCCGGCGTGATGCGGTCGACCATCGAAGTGGCCCATGCCACGTTGTCGCGAGTCCATTCCAGCAAGGTGGGGTCCACGGCCTCAATGGCCTGCTCGACGACGCGACGGAACGCGGCTCCGTTGCCTGCGAGGTTGTCGCAGGGAAGGATAGTGATCGCTCCGGCGTTTGCCGCGCGACGCGCCTCCAGCCCGGCCACAATGCGTGCAGGCACGGTGGCAAGTTCGGACACGTTCACATCGTTACGCAGTTTGGCGAGGTCCTCCGACACGTCGGTGTCGTTGACGTCTAGATCACCGTGGGCGTTCCTTTTGTATCCAGCTTCGGTAACCGTGGAGGTGACGATGGACACGTTCGGATCCGCGAAGTACTTGTGCAGCGCCGCCATGTCGCCGCCCTCATGCATCGATGAAATCGAAGAGATGACTTCGAACGAATCGCCTTCCGGTGCCGAGGTGATCAGCGTGTAGACGTTGTCCTGAGGGGCCAGCTTGTCGACCATTCGGCGAGAACGTCCGGTGAAACCGGCGATGCCCCACTGCGCGGTGTCCGGCGCATGTTCCGTGTACCAGGCTTGATGCGCCCTGGTGAAATTGCCGATACCAAGATGGATGATGCGCACCGGCGCTGCGGCGCGGCCGTGCTCTGCGCGGTTCAATCTGGGCAATGACGTGAAATCATGTGTATCAGTCATATTTACTCCTTGAAATCAATAAAAGGTCGTTCGAGTCAGAGCTTGAACACGTCAGAAGGCTGACCGTCCACGGAACGAATGGCGATCTGCTCGCCTTCCTCATAACTCAACCGGTGGTCGGCGACCAGACCGGAGATGTAACGTGCGGTCAGACGACGGTTCATGTCGTGGCGGGCGGGGATGGAGCACAGCGCACGGGTGTCATCGATGAATCCCGACAGCTTGGCGAAACCAGCGTACGGAACGACATCCTCGTAGTAGCGCAGAATCGGCTCAGGCGCATCCAGGAACCACCACGGGGCTCCGATGTACAGCGCCGGGTAGTATGCCGCCATTGGAGCGAGCTCGCGGGAGTATGCGGTCTCATCCATGGTGAATGCCACAAGGTGGAAATCAGGATTCTCGCCGTATTCGTTGAGCATGGGGCGCAGCCAGTGAGCCCAATCAGCCGGCATCGGGCAATCCGCTCCACAGTCCGGACCGTAGTTGACGAGCTGCTTGCGGTAGTGGTTGCGCATCACGCCGGGGTGCAAGGTCATTACCAGACCGTCGTCCTGTGCGAGCTTTGCCTGGTCGTTGAGCAGATGGGCGTGCAGCTTGCGTGCCTCATCGGAAGTCAGGCTGCCACTACGAGCCTTGGTGTACAAGCGAATCGCCACATCATCCGACAGGCGTGTGGTGTCGCCGGACCAATTGACTTCGTCAAGCGAAGGATCCACACCGTAATCGGCGGCGACTGCACCATGCTGCTTGAAGAACAGACGACGACGGCGCATGGCCTCTACGAATCCTTCATAAGTGGCGGTGCTTACGCCAGCCGATTCACCCAGCTGGTCGCAGAGCTGAGCCCAATCCACACGATCGACCGCAAGGTAGCGATCCGGACGGAAACACGGTGCAAGACGCGCCGGGAAATTGGCGTCGGCGCGCACCTTATCGTGCAGGACCAGGTCATCGGTGGGGTCATCGGTGGTGGAGATGAAGCCGATGTTGAAACGCTTCACAAGCTTGCGGGTGGTGAAATCGTCGGAGGCAAGGAGCTCGTTGAGCTCATCGTAGATGCTGTCTGCGGTGTCTTCATTGAGTGGCTTGTTGATGCCGAACACATTGGACAGCGAATCCTCCATCCAGTAACGCATCGGCGTGCCAGCATAGGCATACCAGTACTTTCCAAGGAGGCGGAAGGCGTTGCGAGATTGTTCTTCGGTGAAGTTCTTCTGGCCCACACCCAGCTCGCTGAAAGGAACACTATGTCCGTGCATGATACGGGTCACGTAGTGATCAGGAGTGATGAATAGATCGGTGGGGTTCTTGAAATGCTTGTCTTCCGCGAACCAGTCGATAGGGACGTGTCCGTGAGGGGAGATGATGGGCCGATCCTTGATTGCCTCGTACAGTCGACGTGCGATTAAACGTTGTTCCGGATCCGTTGGGAATAGGCGATCTTCATTGAGCGCGGATACCATTGTAACTACTCCTTAAAATAGAGGCTTATTCACAGATGCTGGATGATGGCTTTCGCCAATTCCTGATATTGCGATTCGTCGAGGTGGACGCGATCGGGGTTCATTGCGAACACCGTCTTCCACTCAAAGCCGTCCCGATACTTGGGGCACAGGTGGAAGTGCAGGTGGTGCCCGTCGTCTCCGTAGGCGCCGTAGTTGATTTTGTCCGGGTGGAAGGCCGCGTGCAAGGCTTTTGCCACATGGTTCACGTCATTCAGGAAAGCCTCACGTTCCTCATCGGATAGGTCCACGATTTCGGAAACATGATGTTTCGAGGCAACAATGACACGTCCCTTATGACTTTGTTCCTTGAACAGCACAAGCTTCGAAGCTGGCAGTTCGGCAATTATGATGCCGAACGCGTCCAAGGTCTCGCCTTCATCGCAGTAGGCGCAAAGTTGTTTCTCTGGCTCTGGCATATCTCGTCCTTTGAGAGTTGCTGCAACGATGTGGCTGTTGGCCACATTGCTGTGTTCGTTTGCAAGTTCTTTTTCAATATATGCGTGGGTCGGAGTGATCAGTGCCGTTTTGCATTTATTTGCTCGAGTTCTAAATAGGGTCTATAGGAACTTTTGTGGTGCTTATGATCGAGGTCCGGCCTTGTACGAGTAGGCGTGTCGGCATGCCTTTTTCCCCGCGTGGAAAATGATGCACTCCCGGTGGTGGGCTGGATGGTGTGAGAACGCCATCCAGCAAAGCGAAGAAATGCCCGGTATGCGGGCGTGCGATGAAGAAGAACGGACAGACCGGCAAGGGCACGCAACGATGGAGATGCCGGGCCTGCCGGCTGAGCTCGACGATGGTGGATTGGCTACAATGTATTAGACAGTCCTATGGGGGACGATTGACATGAGGTTGGAGGCCGACGATGGCCGACCCGAAGCATCCCCGCCACTACGAGGAGTCGTTCAAGCGGCAGATCGTGCAGCTTTACGAGAACGGCAAGCCGGCGCGCGAGATCAAGGACGAGTACGACATCTCGCATTCCACGCTGCACCGTTGGGTCCAGGGCATCCGCAACGGCGGCTCCACCCGGGCCGCGGACAACCGCACGCCTGAGCGGAACGAGCCGGTCGAGCTGCGCAAGCGCAACAGACAGTTGGAGATGGAGGTGGACGTTTCAGAACAAGCGGCGCCGGTATTCGCACGAAAGTAGCAGTGATACGGGCCAACGGCCGCCCGCTGCCCGGTATCGGCGCGATGCGGGATGCTGAGCGTTCCCCGCTCCACCTACTACTGGATGACCGAACATCCCGAAGCCGAGCGGGTGGATCCGATCGCCGGCGACGTGCACGCGGTCCGGTGCGACAGCCATGAGCGTTACGGCGCCAGGAAGATCAAAGCCGCGCCTGGAGCGGAGGGGCGTCATCACCTCCAGAAGGCGCATCGTCGACATCATGAAACGGCGGGGCATGACGAGCGTGTACGCGCGCAGAACGTTCAAACCACACAGGACGCGGGTTAACGAGGCCAGGCTCGCGAACATCATCGACCGCGAGTTCGACGGCTACGAGCCGCGCACCCGCCTGGCCAGTGACCTGACGTACGTGCGCGTCGGCGGCAAGTGGGCGTACGCGTGCCTGCTGTCCGGCCTGGCGAACAGGAGCATCGCCGGCCACAGCGCCGACACGGGCCGCACCGCCGACCTGGTCATGGCCGCGTTCGCCACGCTCGGCTTCCCCCTGACCGAGGTGGAGATGTTCCACACGGACCGGGGCGGCGGGTTCGACAACGCGAAAATCGTCGGGCTGCTCGACGTGTTCGACATCGGAGGATCGCCGTCGCGCAAGGGCGACCCGTACGACAACGCCGTGGTCGAATCCACCAACAGGCTCCTGAAGAAGGAGCTCATATACCGGAACCACTACACCAGCCTGGAACAACTACGCTCCGACCTCAACGACTATGTGTGGTGGTCCGACGACCAAAGACTCCACTCCACCCTCGGATACCGGAGTCCGAAGGAATTCACCGAACAGGGACTCGTCCTCTAAGAACCTGTCCAACACACCGTTGTCAATCCAGAATGCCTGTGCCACGGGCTGCTTTCGGTGTTCGGGCATGTCGGCGGGGTGCCGCCCGTGCTCGTGCTCGACAACGCCACCGGTGCGGGCCACCGTGACGCGAAAGGCCATGTGACGCTCGCCACGGTGTTCGACGCGTTCCTTTCCCGCCACAGGATCGAGGCCAGGTTCCGCAACCCGTATTCCGGCAACGAGAAGGGCGACGTGGAGAACGCGGTCGGGTTCCCGCGCCGCGACCTCATGGTCCCGCCCCTGGAGGCCGAGTCCCACGGGCAACCCGCCCGCGTCATGCTCGGACGCCGCGACGAACCGGCCCGGAGCCGATCCATTACAAGCTGATGGACGTGCCCGTCATGGAATGCTTCGACGAGGACCGGAAGGCGTTGACGCCCCTGCCGTCCACGCGTTTCGACCCGATCCGGTGGGAAAGCGGGAAGGCAGGCAAATACGGTCGCATCGGCATCGACCCCAACCGGTACCTCGCCGGCGGCGAGTGGCATGGCAGGCGACTCCCGGCCGCGGTCAGGCGGGACAGCGTGCGGATCGCCGACCCCAAGTCGGGCGAAGTGGTCGCCGAATACCCCAGGCAGTACGGCAGGACTGCCGGCACGCTGCAGGATCCCGCGCTGGTGATGCCGATGCTCGCCGCCCGCCCGGGCTCATGGAGGGAGACGCCGATACGCCCGGATTTCCCCGAGGACGTGCGCGAATGGCTCGACCAGGCCGGCAGGCAACGGTTGCGCGACAGTCTCAGGGCCATCGCCCAGGCCGCGGAAGCGGCGGGCTTCGACAACGCCATGCTCGCCGCGTCCGACTCGATCGGGTTGCGGCCCGATGCCAGGCCCGCGGACACGGACCTGGTGTCGCTCGCCCTGCGCCACCGGGACGGCGACTGGGACGAGGCAAGCGACCAGGGTCCTGACCTGACCGGCCACGACCGGTTCATCACCGGGACCGGGCCGGAAGGCAAGGAGGAGACGCGATGAGCAGGAGACCTGATCCCAGGATCCCCGAGATCAGGCGCCGCCGGGCCGGCACCATCGCCAAAAGCGAACGCGTCATGGCCATGAGCCGGCACCTGACCCTCACGCGCGGCGTCCTGGCCGACCACCTCGCCCAAGCCACGCCCGCCCAACTCGACTTCATCGAGTCCTGGTTCGAGGCCGAGCCCGCCAGCCGAGAGCAATCCAAACGCGCGCGGCTGCTCAAGGCGGCCGGGTTCCCCAACGCGAAGGGTCTTGACGGCTACGACTGGTCGGACCTCAGGATGCCGCCGGACTGGGGGCGCGTCCAGCTCGAGAGCCTGGAGTTCGTCGGCAAAAGCGAGGATCTCGTGCCCTACGGTCCGGTCGGCACCGGCAAAAGCCACCTCGCCGTCGCCCCGGGAAGGCTCGCATGCATGAACGCCATGCCCGTCAGGTTCTTCACCGCCTCCGGCCTGCTCATGCGCCTGAGGCGCGCGAAACAGGAGAACCGGCTCGACGGGGAACTCGCGGCCATCGGCAAAGCCAGGCTCCTGATCATCGACGAATTCGGCCACATGCCCGTCGACGAGGAAGGCAGCAGGCTCCTGTTCCAGGCCGTATCCGACTCATACGAGACTAGGAGCATCATCTACACCACGAACATCGAATTCAGCGGATGGGGCCGCGTGCTCGGCGACAAGAACATGGCCGCCGCGCTCATCGACCGCACCGTCCACCACGGACGCATGATCAGATTCGAGGGCGAATCCTACAGACGGACCCACGCCCTCATGCAATAACAAAACAACCAAAACCAGACGAAACCAGCCGACGGTAACCCGGTAAACAATTGACCGGTAACCCGGACAGCCGCCCACGGTAAAACGGCACACCAGCGCTTGACGTTGATAATGGTTATGCCGGTTTCTAATCGGTGATAATGGTGGATGACGGCTTGGGCGGTGACCCCACATTTGACTGACGC